>ERZ779851.85-NODE-85-length-86573-cov-26.437585_pt1 | contig 86573 bp, 72 predicted proteins | sample MGYA00511094_ERZ779851 | MGnify/ENA primary metagenome ERZ779851 (study PRJEB29588, sample SAMEA2155512) | human gut metagenome | biome: human gut; feature: human-associated habitat; material: faeces | place: Denmark | collected 2008/2010 ...
GAATCACAGCCGGAAAATTGGCTGAATACCATGCTAACAAACTGGCTCCATGTGTTGTAGCCCTTATTATGCTTATCTGCCCCCGATTTTCTTATGATGGACTTGATTTTTTCTTTGGGCAGAAGCGAGATTATTTGCGCAAATAGTGTTAATTTTGCCATAGGAAGTAGTCGAGTTTGAGCACTCACTACTAAGGTAGTTATTTTCTGCCTTAGTGACTACTTCCTTTTTTCTTTTTTTCGATTTTATTTAGGACAATATTGATCTCCATCCGGATAATTCTCAACGAGATAGTAGAAGTAATCATACTCGGCAAAATCATTGCTGTCAGAATTTATTCGTGACGGAGCTGATTGTTGTGTAGTCTGCTGTTGTGGAGTCATAAGCTGACGAATTGATTTGTCTATCTTCGTCATACCTTTCAGCACCGAATCCGAGATACTCGAAGTAAAAGCCTTGAGAACATTTGGAATGCACTCCACGTCATTCCAGAAGCTATGTATTAGCAACAAATAATCAGTAAGATTTATCTCGCCCCGTCCATTCAGATATGCCGAGGTCTGCATCAGCCTAAAGGCTTTTCGCCAACGGCGGTCAGATGTGTAATATCGCAGCTGATTGCCGTCTTCTTTCTCCAAGGCGGCGAGGCTTTTACGCAATGCTTTTATGGCATTGACAACCGAATCCTGAATGCCGACAGTCTTCGATTCGTTCTGCCAGACGGAATATCTGTCATCAGTGATATATAACGATTCCGGCAATTCCGACATGTCAACCCCGACACCCTTTATCATTTTGAAGAAAGAGCTATCGTTCTCTATGCAGTTTGAGACCATCCGCACAAGGAATCGGTCCCACAACGCTTCAAGACCCTCGTCCTTTGCCGGGAGTTCGTTTGAGGCAGCGATAAGCACTTTCATGGGAGTGTGCATTATCCGTCCTCCGTTATGGAAGATATGTTCGTTTATTACGGTGAGAAGTGTGTTCTGAATCGACGGGCCTGCCTTCCATATCTCATCAAGGAACACCACGTCCGCCTCCGGCAAATATCCGGCGGTAAGTCGCTCATACCGGTCATCGTTCTTTAATCGGGAGATAGAAATAGGACCGAATATCTCATCCGGAGTGCTGAACCGCGACATCAGGTAATCAAAAGACTTGCCATCTTTGAATACCATTTTCAAACGACTAGCAACCATACTTTTAGCTGTTCCGGGTGGTCCGAGCAAGAACATATTTTCCCCGGCCACAGCACACAGAAGCGCTACGGCTATAATCTGCTCCTTTTCATAGACACCCTGCGACATCCATTCTATCAATTGACGGATATGCTCTTTCGGAGTTGACGGAAATAGTGATTTAGTTCTGACTTTCTTTGCCATAATAAAAACGAGACCAATTATGCTCACTGCAACGGCGGAGCCCTAGCGAGTGAGCCGAGAGCGCAAGTCGGCGCAGACGGTGTGCGGTGGCACAGCCACTCGGACTCACCGCAAAATTAGCTCCGTCATGTCGCAGATTTAGATACAGGTCATCTTTTTCCTATAATTTGGTCAACAAAATCATCCGATGCTTTCTTTAACTCTTTCAGCACAGGAAACATATACTTGTGTTGGAGTGCGAATCCGATTACAGCACCGATAATTGCTTTAATCAGGGCTGAATGAGGCGGCCCGATAAAGCAGGCTATGCCCCCTAATATTCCGGGTAGTATGGCAAATTTAAGTAGTGCCAACTGTTTCTGAATTACTTTATCCATTCTCCAGTTCCTTTCCGGCGGCAAGTATCGAGACTTTTATCTCTTCATCTTTTATACTCTCATCGGGATATACTGCCCAAATTACATCAATGCTTTCAGGCAGTTCACTAAGGAAATCGGTCAATGCAGTCATTTCTTGCATGACCAATAGTTGTTTTCCCTCCTTATTGAAATACAAAAAAATTGAAAGCCTTTCGATTTTATTGAGCAGAGATGAAGCCAATGTACTTTTAATGAACCCTATAGATTCTGCAACTCGCTCATTACCAGGCCCGGTTGCTGACTTTATAAAGAAATGCTTTGCGTCAGCAAGAGCTGTCTGCAAATCATTGAAGTCATAGGCAATCATGCCTTGTGTCGCAATGGGCTGTAGGAGGGCTTTTATTAAGTCAGGGTACTCAGTGCAAGAAGTTTCTACCACAACAACGTCATAACATTCCAAATCGGCATTGTCAAGCAAACCAATGGTCAGGGCTCCGGCTTCATGGAATGTTTTTGCAATACTGTTCGCATGATCTTCGTTGTCTTTCGCCACAATGATTACCATCTTATCCTCATCGGTTGGGACACATTCAAATGGTTCGTTTAATACTGTGGCGGACACACAATCGTATCCGTATGACTTTATTGTCTCGATTATTTCTTTTGTTGCCTCCCCGATTCCAATTATGCGGAAACTGGTGGGCAAATTCGCAAATGCAGATTGGTCTAATAAAATTCTTCATTCATCTTGTTCTGATTATAACATCTGAAAATGTAATGCAGTGATAGCTAAGGGTTGGCTATCACTGCATGGATCTGTTTGCAAAGTTAGAGTTTCTCTACTTTGAGTTCGTTGCCGTTCATGTAGCCAACGGGGAAATCCACGTTGTATTTCATCTTGAACTGGCGCTGAATCTCAGCCTTTACGGTTGAGTTGGCAAAAGGAAGTGTGCTTCCATTGAAAGAAACTTCGGCAGTCATGCCGGCTTCGAGTCGCTTGCCTCCGCTAAGAAGGAGACGTTTAGTGGTTACTTTGAAGAGTGCCATATCTAATATTTTTAATGGTTACACTGCAAAGGTAGAACCGCCGTGTATCAGATTTGGTGACACCCAAAAGATTTTTTAGTCTTCGTCGTAAAAGTCCTCTAAATCAAAACCGTCTTCAAAATCTTCAGAATCTACATCTTCATCCGGATACATCATCTGCATAATCTCACGCTCATCATATCCGGTTATTTCCCTACGTAAATTGACAAGCTTTTGCTCAATACGATTACTTAATTTCTGTGCTTTACGACATTCTTCAGCTTTCTTGACAAAATAATTCGGGTCTTTATCGCCGGTGTATAAATGATCCTCGAAATGAAACAACTGCTCATTTATTTCTTCAAGTTCCTCTTTAATCTCATCTAAATCGGATAAAGCTTTATCCTCATCTGATGAGTAGTTTTCCTGCATTTCGTCAAGACGTGAAAGCAAGGCTTTTAGTCTGAGTGTAAAAGATTCGTTTTGTCTCATATTATATCTGATTTATTCAAACGAATGATTAAAGTAATTTCAACGCTATAGCAGCACAAGCCTCGGCATCACAAAGCGCATGATGGTGGTTTTCCATATCGTAACCACAGGCAGCTGCCGACAAATGTAGCTGATGGCTCGGTATGTCAAGACAGCGACGGGAGGCGGCAAGGGTGCAATGAAATTCGTAACCGGGATATTCCATATCATACTCCTCAAATACTGCCTTCAAGCAACTCTCATCAAAGGGACGGTTGTGTGCTACAAGCGGCAGGCCTTTTATTTTGTCTGCAACCTGCGCCCACACTTCCGGGAATGTCGGTTGTCCGTCAGTATCCCGACGGGTGAGTCCGTGGGCCTCAGTAGTCCAATATGTATAATAATTTGGAGAAGGCTGAATCAGACTATAGAATCTGTCAACAATCACACCGCCACGAACTATTACAATGCCGACACTACACACGCTGGAGCGTCGGCCATTGGCTGTTTCAAAGTCTATTGCTACAAAGTCTTGCATTGTCAGTCATTCTTATACAGTTCATACATCTCTGAAATCCAGCCTTTCATTGATCTGCGTAAAGAAGCCGGACTAACGACCTCTATCATCGCGCCGACATGGAGCAACTTCATTATGAAGTCATACGTCGGCGAGAGGTAGAGTTCAAAGTCGGCGTACTCGCCATAGTCCTCAATAAGTCGCTGACTATGATGCAGCGGAAGGGTTTTCAGATAGTGTTTGTGGTCTTCGTTGGCACGAATCACAATTCTCTCCGGCTTGACATCATATCCAATGACCACGCCGAATTTTGTCGAGAAATACTCTGTAGCATCAAAATCCTTTGGCAACTTGAAGAGCGTTGATGTCGGTTCTACGCTCTCCAGACGGTCAAGGGCGTAAATCTTTATTTCATCGCGATTATTGCGTCCGAGCACATACCAGCGGTTATCAAACAGTTTCACGCAATATGGCTCAATGGGGAATGTATAGTTACGTTCCTTCTTGAAAGGGCGATATGTGATATTCACGACCCGGTTCTCCTTCATCGCCTCAAGGATTGTGGTCAGATGATCGCGGCCCGAAGGGATTTCGTCAACCAATATGCGGCCTTTCAAAGAGAGATTCTCTCCGATTATATTGCCGACTGCAAAGGAGTCGAGCATCCACTTTTTGAGTTTGTCCTCGTCAATATCCTCCGGATTTGAGATGTAATACAGATAACCGCCAACTTTTTGACAGTCAATCATTATTCCGAACTGCTCGTATATTGCATCGCGCCAGCGGTTGAATGTGGCGCGATGAAGCGGCTTGCAGTCGCTCAAATCCTTGCAACGCTCCCAGCGGTCGGAAAGATCCTTATGAGAAATCTTCCCTACACGGCGGATTGTATCAATCAGCCATGTGTATTTTTGTAGTTGGTTCATATCGGCTTGAGTTTTTACACTGCAAAGATAATAAAAACATGTATCATTTCGCAATACACCTCTCAATAAAATGAAAAATCCAGCCAAGGAGAGTAAACAGAATTGGCCGATGCATGGTATTACTCTATGCGACTCTTACAAATCCTATGCACTATGCCCTTATGCTCTTTGCTGAACCGAGTACTATGCAGGCGTCCCGTCAGCTCAAAGGGTCATGACATTTCGATGCTGATAAAATCAGCGAAAAGCATCGCCTCCAAATCATTCACTCCTGTTGGCTGGATTATATTTATTTTTTTCAATTCTAAATCAATTCAGTTGACCATCCAAGGGCTTGAATTTTTAGGTCAAGGTCTCTTAAACGTGCTGCACTTTGATCATGAATTTTGCGAAATTCCGCTGCGTTTACCATTCGCATGTATTTTACTTCCATTCTGCCATAGCGCTCCTCTTTTTTCAGTCAGATGTTTAAGACCGTCATACAACGTCTTTGTGCGCATGGACAACGTATCTCGCTCCGCAAGTAGCGAGGTTAGATTACGTTCATCTATGACGGCGTTTGTGTTGGTCATGTTGATACGATAGATGAGATTTTGGAGTTCATCGAGTGTCTGGTCCAATTCAGTGATTACCTTGTCGACGTCTTCCGTCGGCTCATCGCCCTCTTGAATTTTGATACAATCCTTTAGACGAGAGCGGAGTTGCTGTGATTTCTCGATAAGAGCCGACCTGCGGCTCAATGCTTCTGCGAGTTTCATACTATATCTTTTATGTTTCTGTTGCAAAATTAAGATGTCATTGTCTCAAATATCGAGACAACCTTTCTCAAATATCATAATATAGAATCAACAATCTTAATCTTCGCCATAATTATGGATTGAAGTCAATATCTCATTATCATCAGCTTCATATAAACTAAAGATATTCAAATAGGTATTTGCACACGTGCCATCCTGCCAAAGTATTACTTCGCTGACTGTAAGATGACCATCTGTGTTGGGAATTACAAAATACATTTCATATTCTCCATAGTCCAGCCACATGTAAAGATAAACATAATCTTCTACACGGGTCAAATCTGTTCCCAATAAGGCGAACCATTCTTCTTTATCCTTTGCAAAGTCATCTAAAGAAGAATATGACTTGACAATGTCATTAAGGAACGCATGGCGCTTTCGCATCCAGTTGAAACGCTCCGCATTATTCATTGCTATTAAATCCATGCGCCATATAGTTCCTCGGGGTCATCATCCGGACGGTCATTCTTCAGTGTCGTTCTACGAGCTTCCGCCAACTCTTCTTCTGTCGGTGGAGGCAGTTCTACCATAAAGACATTGCATGGTCGCTGCTTCATCCCGGCTTTATGGCGGAGCCAAAGATTTTCCATCAGGAGAGCCACTCCTTCGGGGGATTGTATAGTTTTCATGCTCATAGTAAATTGTTGTCGGTTTTATATGTTCCGCAAAATATACATGGTGCATCAAGTGACGCCCACTGTAAATCCTTAACATCTTTCTCTATCCACAAAAGCTCTGCATCCTTCTCTTTACGCAGTTCCACTGTTGCTTTCAGCAAAGGGATAATTCTTGGCAACCTGGCTTTTATTTCCTCCCACTTCCCATATAGAGAATAAGATGAAACATACGCTACTCGCAGGCAGAGGCGAACATATTGTCTGTCTGAATAATAATATACCACAAACTCATTATCCCAACCTAAATTTTTCAGGACAAGAGCTGCGTCAGCCATAAGTTCCTTTGCGATAGAACTTGTGCAATAACAAAAGTTCCCTATATAAACAGGAGCGACAAAATCTCTCCGCCTGTTGATTTTTGAATAATTGTCAATAATGTTCATTTTGATGCCTTGAAATTAAAGATTGGACGAATGATTGTGTTGATGTTGACTGTTTCACCGATGTTGGCAATGATTTCTTCTGCCGACTTATAGACCATCGGCGACTCGTCGCGGGTGAAGTCGTTGACGGACTCCGAATAGATGCCTTGCATGGATGCCTCGAAGTCTTCCATTGTGATTTTCTCGTAGGCCTGAGTCCGGCTCAAAACTCGTCCTGCCCCGTGGGGCGCTGAACAGTTCCAGTCAGGATTACCCTTCCCAGTACAGAGCAACGAACCATCGCGCATATTCAGCGGTATGATGCAACGCTCTCCTTCAGCGGCTGAGATAGAACCTTTGCGGATAATATTCTCATCGCTGATATAGTTGTGAACCGATTCAAATTCCTCCTTTACCACCACACCGTGGAAGAACCGCAGAAGCAAAAGCGATATAAGTTTACGGTTGAGTACAGCCCATCGCTGACAAAGACGCATATCGTGGAGATAGTGCTCACGCCCTTCACCCTCGACATAGCAAAGAGCGGCGGGGAGGCGTGGTTCCGCGTCCTGATGTTCCTTGCGCATCTTCTTAATGACGCTCTGCAATTCTGACCGACGACCTGCCGCCTTATACTCTTCAATGGTGCGTTTGATTGTTTCCTCAAACTCGTCGGCACCATCGGTAAGGTGCTTCACCGCTTTTGCCTGATAGATGTCAGCCACCTGCTTGCCGAGATTGCGCGAGCCGGTGTGGATCACAAGGTAAACATTCTCCTCATCGTCCTTGTCAAGTTCGATGAAGTGGTTGCCGCCGCCGAGTGAACCGATAGCCTTGTTGATACGCCCTGAGTCTTTAAGTTCACGGTAGCAGTGAAGTTCGGTCACAAGTTGCTTTGCCTCACGGTATATTTCCATTTCCTCACCGACAAGCGGCTTGAAACCGAACCTATCTTCGCGCACAATCATTCCCGAAGGCACATTGCCCCGGATATGTTCATGAAACGCGTGAAACTCAATCTCGGAGAGTTTGCCGAGATTGAGGATTCGCATACCGCAACCGATGTCGACGCCCACTATATTGGGAATGACCTTGTCGCCAAGGTCGCCGGTGAAACCAATGACGCAGCCTGCCCCGGCGTGTACGTCTGGCATAATGCGTATCTTCTTGTCGGAAAACACGTCAATCGAGAGCAGCTCCTTGATCTGTTCCAAAGCATTCTCCTCGATGTTGTCCGTAAAAATCTTTACGTCATATCCTTCTATCTTCTTCATATTCTATTGTCTTTAATATTTCGATGCAAAGGTAGAATACCGCTGCGCAACCATTTTGCGCATTAAAAAAGAAACACGACATTCTTCCTTGAACGCAAAATTACATCCAAGGTGACGCATTTTGCGATACAGTATAAACCTTCGGCTTTTTATTAAATATTCTTAATTAGTAAACCGCTGTAGTATAGCCTATACTGTAGCACTAAAAAAGAATTACGACATATAAATATGGCAAATTTAACAGTTGTTTACATTTGATTAAAATCCTTCATCGTATTAAAGAAGAGTACCAACACAAACAGAGAAGTATGAAATTAGCAATCGTTGGCACTCGAAATCCGGGTGTAACCTATCAGGAGTGGGAGAAGCTCTTGCTCGACAAAATCAATCCCGACGAGATTCAGATGGTAATCTCCGGTGGCGCAAAAAGAATTGGCACTTTCGCCAAATTATTCGCGGCCCGCCATCACAAACCCTACATGGAGTTCGCTCCGCAGTATGACGTTTATGGACGATATGCGACTTTGAAGCGTAATACTCAAATCGTAAAAGAGGCATCAACCGTTATCGCGTTTCCTTCCGCTGAGTCCAAGGGAACTTATCATACCATCAAAGAAGCCCAGCGACTCGGTCGTCGTGTTATAGTCGTAAATCTCTAAATTTTTTGTGGTGTCTCGAAAAATAGGGCACCACATTATTAACTTTGCATCGTGATTATGGAAGAACAATACAGAAAAGAAATAACATGGTGGTTTGCCGAGCTTGGATTAGAGAGCGAGGTGGACAACTATCTTGCATTGTTTCCTGAACTGAAGAGCCGCCTGTCAAAATTTGCTATCGGTATTTTGAAATGGAATCTTGCGGGACTTATCGACATCAACAATCCCGATGATGTAAGCCGTGTGCGACTTATTCTAAAGGTCCTTGATCAAACACCCGGTTTTGACTTTTTCGACAACACTTTCAATGAAGCTACCCCTGAAACGGTTTGTAAAATCATAGGAATGGCACCTATTACTCCAATTGAAGAGCCAGAGATCGAATTTGAATATACAGTCAGTTATATTGGGAGTTATGCTGAGGCTCGTCAATATCTCGATATGACATCTTGGTGTATCGTTATTTCAGAAGAGTCATTCAATGCCTATACTGTCAATGGCAACCGTTTCTACTTCTGTGGTAACGGAGATTGGTGGGACGTTCCTTGTATCCCGGGCAACGGTTTCCCCATGACCGCTTCGGTTATTCTCTCATCGCCGTTGAACTCAGTCCTGAAAACAAAATCGTTTCAATCACTTCGAGATGGAGCACCTGTGCCGGAGACACTGGCAACTTCATCACCGAGGATGAATTAAAATCAATCCTCGGTATGGAGAATTACAACAAACTGTTTTGTAAACCCACGGAAAATCACTAAATTTGTAATTATCAAACAATCTACGCTATAATATGAATGACAAACAAATAATAGAACACTTGAAGAAAATCTTGCCGTCGGCAAAACTCCCAACTCGAATAAAATTCGAGACCGCAGATGATTGTCTCTCTATCAAGTTATGCGGACGCGGGGTAGTTGCTAATATGCAGACTGACGAATCTGCTTTTGAAGGTTGGGCAATAATGTTAAAGTCTGCATTGCCAAATATTCAGAAAGTTGTTCTTGATTGGGAAAATCCAGTATTCCCAGTATTCAATGATGACAAAAAGACTGCTCAACGAGCCCATTATGACCGTTTTATAATGCGTGTGTCGAATTTCAAGCAGGCGTACTCGTGGTTTAATATCGCAGAAGACCGGATACCGGAAGTGAACGAAATGCAGAAACTGCTTGAAAATAAAACCATCGTAGTTAATTTTCCGCAGAGAGACTGTAATCCCGTAACAGATCCAAATAAAAAGCCGGAAGCTGTGCTGGAAAGAAAGCTCGTTGAACTTTGGAAGAAGACTAGCCCAGTAACAGACGAGCAACTCCCTGTGGGGCTTTTCCGCAATGGAAAAGTCTCGAAAGAAAATACTTTGACTCCAGGAGGTGCAAGCCAAATTGACTTATGGCAACTTGACAACGACACGATGCGTATTTATGAGTTGAAGGTAAAAGGCAATGAAGCGATTGGGATAATCTCTGAACTTATGTTCTATGTTTGCACTATAAAAAACATAGTAGATGGACTAATTAAATACCCCGATGTTAGTAATGTTAAGTCGTACCGCCATTTTAAGGATTTTGTCAATGCTGTGACTAACAAGGATATCAAAAGTGTCATCGGTTATTTCGCAGCCCCACGTTTGCATCCGCTACTTGAATCCCCCAAGTTGAAGGATACTATTCTTGAAATACTAAATGCGAACAGCTTTGACATAAGGTTTGAAATTTACGACATATCACATCTGACAGAATGAAAATCACAGTTCATCGCGGCTCCAATCAGATAGGAGGATGCGTAACCGAATACGAGTCCAACGGGTGGAAACTGTTTGTCGATTACGGCGAACAGTTACCGGGCGCACCTATGTATGACAAAAAATTGGAGATAGATGGACTGACTTGTGGAGATATACGAAAAAGTGCTCTGCTGATTACCCACTATCACGGCGACCATATCGGCAGAATCACTGAATTGCCATCTGACCTTCCCATATATATGGGAAAAATTGCAAAAGAAATAGCATCGCAACTTGCCAATCATCTGAGTGTGGTGAGCGAAGAACATCAACTAATGTCAGAGCGACTTAAAAGTGTTTCTACCTTTAACGCCGGCAAGCTATTTTCTTTCGGTGAATTTAATATTTTGCCGATAGTAATCGACCACTCTGCATTTGATGCCTACGCTTTCAGTATTGAGGCAAGGGAACTGAAAGTTTTTCACACAGGAGATTTCCGGACACATGGTTTCCGTAGTGGGAAATTGCCGAAAGTAATTGATAAATATGTGGGCCGGGCTGACTATGTAGTCTGTGAAGCAACAAATATCAGCCGACCTGATGCCATACCGATGCCGGAGCATTTGCTACAACGTGGATTCAGTAAAGCTTTTACCGAAAATAAGTATAATGTAGTCTATGTATCTTCGACAAATATAGACCGCTTGTTCGGCCTGTATCATGCAGCACTGAGAGCACATCGTCCGTTCTATGTAGATGCCTATCAGAAACAGATAATGGATATTGTAGCAGGTAAAGATTCTATATGGGGAAAATCATCTCTTTATAAATATGAAGAAGGTAGAGAACCTAAGCCTCTTATACAAAGAGGTGTCGAATTTGTAGCCAACGACAAATTTATTGATTATGTTTCGGAACATGGATATGTGCTTGTCGCGCGTCAGGGTGAGCGGTTTGACAAACTTTTATCTAAACTGCCTGATTTCGGCCGGGTAAAATATCTTTCCATGTGGGATGGCTATCTTGATGAATCGAAGGCAGCATATAATCCTACTCTTGCCAAATCAGTTGGCACAGAATATAGGTATATGCACACCAGCGGTCATTGTGACATGAAAGGCCTCGATGAGTTGTTTTCTATGCTTGCCCCCAAAGCGATTATCCCTATTCACACAGACAATCCACAGGCTTTCGCAGATTTGTTCTGCGATAAATGGCCTGTGATTCTTCTTAACGACGGGGAGTATTTCGCGGCTATAAGAGATCCGTGGTTTGATATTACCGAAGCCAAAATTCTTGCTTACAAGCAACCGGACAAGTCACATAGAGTTATTGAAAATTCTGAAGGGCTACGCTATTGGTCTCTTGATGAACGCAGCCTTGGTGAGTTCCAATGATGGAAGGATGCCGAGTTTGCATTACATCATGTTGTGTATGCGCCAAATCGTGTTCTTGCATATTCTATTGAGACAGATGATGATATGGCTCCAGACTTATATGTAGTCTATACTCCAGACTTCGCTGAATACTCTGAATATTCAGAAGGTGAGCACGAGCCCGGCGGTAATAATTATCAAGAAAAATGTGCTTTTTCTCCTGGCGATAAAGTCTTGGCTATTATTGAGAATGAATTGCTTATGCCATGCACATTTGTCGGCCCAACATCTGATGAGTTCTTTAAGAAATATCATAGAAAAGATGGAGTTACAGATGAGAAAAAGATAGATGAATTTGTCTCTGATATATGGGATTGGGACTGGGATTCTGTTGTGGTAAAGCCTCTTATCAAAATCGAAACCGGATTAAGAGAAGTGCCGTCTGAAACCACTGCTCAAAGAATCTACGTTTTCCCTTATAAAGAATTAGAACTATAAAATATACAAAGCATGAGTAAGACTATGATACTTGCAATCGGTGGCGCTGGTTGCAATATGGCTGAAACAATAATGCGCGTTGCCAATGCGCATTGGGTTAAGGAGGCTACATATCTTTTCGCTGATTCCGATATGGAACGCCTTTCAGAATTGGGTAAAAAGGGATTTGAAACGTTGAATCTCCTTCGTGATTCCGACTCATTCCCTACTGACAAACTTAAAGGTGTTGAAAAGCTCTACATCCTTGCCGGTCTCGGTGGTGTGACAGGCAGCAAATTCGCAGTGATTGCAGCGAAGTCAGCCAAATCAGATGGTGTTGGCAATGTAGCCTTAATTGTAACACGTCCCTTCATATTCGAGGGAACAGGCAAAATGGCTAATGCAAGCGAGGCACTTAAATCCCTTTCAGATATACCAGTCAAGGTGCTCAATAACGAAGACCTTACGGAACGATATCCAGACCTAAACTTCATAGATGCCTTTGAATATTCCGACAAGGAAGCACTCAACGCAATGGAATCAGGACTTATTTAATGAAAATACTCCATCTTTCCGATACTCACAACTGCCATCATCGGCTTCGGGATTTACCCGAGGCCGATGTGGTGGTACATTCCGGCGACTTCTGTATGGTCGGAACCGAACAGGAAGCCCTTGATTTCTTCAACTGGTTTTGTGACTTGCCATACAAACACAAAATCTTTATCTGCGGTAACCATGACGATTGCCTCTATGGAGCCAGCATTGAAGGACTGGATAGTAACGTCCATTATCTCTGTAACTCAGGCGTTGAGATTGAGGGTGTGAAATTTTACGGTGTCCCGATGTTTATGGGCGATTGCATAACCGACCGCCAGAGCTGTAACTATGCCAAGATACCATCCGATACCGATGTCTTGATTACTCATTGTCCGGCTTATGGCATACTTGATTATGATGACGGTATCAACTACGGCTCCGAAAAGATTCTCATGAAGTTATACGACCTTAATCTCAAAGCCCACCTATTCGGTCATATCCATGCCCAACACGGAATCAAGGAACAAAACGGCGTCATATTCTCCAACGGCGCGATTGTGAACGCAGATTACACCATTCTCAGTACCTCTAACATAATCATAGTGGAAAATGCCTAAACGCAAACGACATCAACCGGGCAAATATAAGCCGAAGCCCGAGATTGGTCCGAATTTACCGGCACCAAACCTCTGACTCTTTTCCAAGCTGACAATGGCCTATGGGGAGTGAAGGACGGCAATGGCAATGTTGAAATAGAATCCAAATATCAGAGAGTAGAACAGACAGAAGATGACAAGAAACTGGGAATTGTCAGGCTAATCGCCTATGATCATGTCCTTTCAGTTTCTCCCAATGATTGGGACTTACTCGCGTTTTTCTCGCCGGACTAATCCTTATATTTCGCTGAGGCTATTCTGACGCTTTCGGCGATTCGGGCGCGGAACTCCGGCGGGGCTATCACTTCGGCATGGCCACCGTAGCCGAGGATGAGACGCTCCAGTTCGTTGTTTATAACCACCTTTAGCGAGAGCTGAACTGAGCCGTCGCGGAAGCGTTGCTCCACTTTCTGCGATTTATGAAATGGCTTTGACTCAACGTAAGGAGCCTGCTGGCGGTCAATCTTAATAACGACTCTCCGCGCTTTGTCATGGATTCCCTTGGTCACACCGATAGTGTCATCAAAGAAATGCTCCGGGTCAAAGTCAACGCATTTCTTAAACGGATGTTCTTTGTCAAGCGCAACCGATTGTATGCGGTCGAGGGCAAAGATATTGACCTGTGGAACGCGATTGGAGGCTTTTTCGCCGATTAGAAACCAGCGGTTACGATACTCCTTTAATAAATAAGGATATACTGTCAATGCCTCCGATTGACGGGCCTTGAACGACTGATATTCAATAATGATTGTCTGCTGTTTGCGCACAGCATCATATATGTCGCCGATAAATTTTGCTCCTTTATATCCTGCCACATGCTCCATGTCCATTGCCGGTACCGACGAGCCGGTGTGTCGAGAGATCTGCTCGTTGAGTTTGCTTATTGTGTCGATTGATGAAGCCAACTGCGGAAAACCCTGCAACTGACGCAATATGTCGAGAGCCGAGTTGAGAGCGTCAAGTCCCTCATCGTTCAGTGGGAGATGAGTGATACTGTAATCCGGGTCTTCGTATTCATAATACTTGTTTTCCCTGACTACTATCGGGGCATTATAGCCCAAGCGGTCGCTGCGCATCAGCGCAAGGTCGTTCTGGAACGTGCGACGGCTCACAGGATTGCTCCGGCCCTCAAATTCAGCCAAAGCATCAGTGCAGGCGTCGATAAGGTCGTTGATAGTCCAGCGGCGGTAATGGTTCTGAAGACACTTGTCGATGGTGGATATCCGTATGAGAGTGGCGCGATTTATGGGCATAATCAGATTTTTTTACAAAAATAGCAATTTTTTAATAGTGCGCAAATCCATTGCGCACCACCATCTCAACTTTGCGCCATGATTATAAATGGACAAACAACATCGGCTGAAATTTTCACCGATAATATAGAACAATCAGCTCTTGACTGGATAACGGAACTCTGTAACCACCCGGCAATGGATGGCGTGCCTATAGTGCAGATGCCCGATGTTCACGCCGGGAGTTTATGTAATGTAGGAACAGCTTATCCAATCAGAACGTATGTCAATCCCGACCATGTCGGCGTTGATATCGGTTGCACCATATCCATGCACAGATTATCGTGCAATGTCAATCCGGAAGACTACCTGCTGCTCGACCACCGCATCCGCGAGGCAGTCCCGACCGGTACGGAGATATGCCCTAAAAACTCACTCAATGAAAAGGAGCTGTTCCAATTCCTTAACTCGCAATATCAAAAAGCCCGCTCAGCCGCACCGGACCTTATCAATGAAGCACCCCGCATAGACGCCCGGTTCATCACAGATTTCTGCCGACGCATCAAACTCCAGGAAGGAATTTTCTACAAAAGCCTCGGCACACTTGGCGGCGGCAATCATTTCATAGAATATGGCGAAGATTATGGAGTGGCGGCATCCTGCCGCCAGTTAGAGTCATGGCTGACAATACATTGCGGTTCGCGAAATCTCGGCGTAAAAGTAGCTAACCATTGGCGAAATATTGCGCAGAATCCAAAACGCGCCAAATACATCGGCTATCTTTGGGGCGATGCCATGCGCGGCTATCTCTCGGATATGATATTCGCTCAGGCATACGCTCTGTATAACCATCAAATAATCCGTGACCGAGTTTTTATCATTCTCAAAAAACTGTATAAGACAAAGTGCATTGAATCTATCTTTACAACACACAATTATATATCCGTAACAGATGACGTGCCAATGTTGCGAAAAGGATCAATCGACGCTTCTGAAGGTCGTAAAGTGGCAATCCCATTTAATATGCGCGACGGAATCGCCATCTGTATAGGGAAAGGAAATGAGCAGTGGCTCAGTACCGCGCCGCACAGTGCAGGACGCATCATGAGCCGCGCCCAAGCCAAAAAGCAAATATCCATGAACGATTTTCAGGCATCAATGAGTGGAATTTACTCGTCATCTGTTTGCGCCGGTACTCTTGATGAATCCCCTATGGCATACAAACCTACAGAGGAGATACTCAAGTTCATACAGCCGACAGTCGAAGTAGTCGCCATGATTAAGCCCAAACTCAACATTAAAGACAACGGAGAATGAAACACTATGTACAAATCACTGCCGGTCGCGGTCCGGTGGAATGTGCCAGAGCCGTCACGCTCGTTGCCCGCGAATTGCTAAAGGCTTTCCCTTCGCTGCAACTCGCCGACTGTGAGCCTCACAATCAGGCGGATGGGTGCTTCATGTCAATGACATTCGCCACCGAAGAAGCAATCCCACAGCCTATTATTGACGAATGGCAAGGTACAGTACTTTGGCGTTCAACCAAGAATCCCTATCGTCCGGGACACAAACGCTCCAACTGGTTTGTCGGCATCAACTTTGTTGATGAAGTGGAACTGCCGCATATTGATGAATCGGATATTATTTATGAATCCTGCCGTTCCGGTGGCAAAGGGGGACAGAATGTCAACAAAGTAGAGACCGCAGTGCGGGCAACCCATATATCAACCGGACTATCAGTAAAATGCTCTGATGAACGCTCACAGTCGCAAAATAAGTCACTTGCAAGAGAACGACTGCTGTTGAAACTCCGTGAGATAAACGAAAAGACTCTCGCCGATTCTCAGGCACGCCAATGGAACAATCACGACAACCTTGAACGTGGCAACCCCGTCAAAAAATTTTCAGGACCGCTGTAATTTTTATATGTTGTATCGGCCTTTGATACAAGTGGGGTGTAATTTTGTACCGTAAATCAAAGAAATATTAAGCAATGAGAGAATTAGACCTTCATAAAGCAAAAACCGCCGACACATCAAAACAGAAGAATGATGCAAAGAATGCTAAGCCTAAAAGCGTTCTGGAGGCGTTTGAATATATCGTTGAACTTGCCGAAGATTCTAATCTCGACAAGGAATTTATTGAGAAAGCCTCGACTCATATAAAATATGCAGTCCGCAAATTAAAACTGACTGCCATGCAAGTGGTTTTACTCGCCATGTTTGTTGACAGAAGCGAGGATAGCCGCATCATGATCTCAGAAATTGCCAAGTATGCCGGTTGTCGCACTACCAAGATACTGCGACTTTCCGATGACATAGATATTCTTGAATCCAAGCATTATCTTCGGGCATCCCGGTGTCGTAAATCGTTAAGCTACCGTGTTCCCGGAGCCGTTCTGAAATCCTTGCGCAAGAATCAGCCATACATTCATGAAGAAGAGCCTGTGGCTGATACTCAGACGTTCTTTGATAGATTCGACAAACTAATGAACGAGAAAGATGATGATGAACTGACCCACGATTCCTTGATGGAGCAGACAATGGAAATGCTTGTGGAAATCAAGGATACCAAGTTTGCCACGGAGTTGCGTCGTTGTGGTTTTGACGATGAAGACACTCTGTTGTTTGTCTTTATGGCTCATTTGTTTGTGGAAAATAGCGATGACAATATCGGGTCCCATGACATTGACGACATATTCGACGACAATGAAATTCCGAGTTGGGTAAAACGGGAATTTCGCACCCGTGAATCAGAACTCTTTGAGAAGGAGCTTATAGAGAATGTCAATGAAGACGGCATGGCTCGTTCTGATGCCTTCAAACTGACTGATAAAGCTAAAGAGGAACTCCTTTGCGAGCTTAATATCAACGAAGTAGGCAATTCAGTCAAAGGACTTATAAAAGCGGAGACTCTGGCAGAAAAGAATCTGATATACAACTCTTCTGAATGTGAACAGATAACCGAGCTATCATCTATTCTTTCAGACAGCCGGTTCAACGAAGTGCAGACCCGTCTTCGCACAGCAGGCATGAGACCCGGATTCTGCTGCATCTTCTACGGCACTCCCGGCACAGGTAAGACCGAGACTGTCTATCAGCTTGCACGGCAGACCGGTCGTGACATCATGCGCGTAGATGTCGATAAGATTAAGAGTTGCTGGGTAGGAGAAAGTGAGAAAAACATCAAGGCTCTTTTTGACCGCTATCGCAACATCTGCAAGAACTCAAAGCTCGCACCGATACTTCTTTTCAATGAGGCTGACGCTGTGTTGGGTGTCAGAATGGAGGGGGCAGCACGCGCCGTTGATAAAATGGAGAACTCCATTCAGAACATAATACTTCAGGAAATGGAAACGCTCGAAGGCATTATGATTGCCACCACCAATCTGACCACCAATCTTGACAAAGCGTTTGAACGTCGTTTCCTTTACAAGATACGCTTTGACAAACCATCTGTCGAATCACGGGCAAAAATCTGGCAAACAATGCTTCCTGACCTTTCCGAATACGATGCTAACACCCTTGCATCACAATTTGACTTGTCCGGTGGAGAAATTGAAAATATTGCCCGCAAACATTCGGTCAATGCAATTCTGAAAGGCAATGATTCTATTGATGTTCAGGAGATAATAAATTCATGTCGACATGAAAGACTATCTCAGAACGATCGCCTTAAAATCGGTTTCTAATATTTATAACACACAAAAACTCCCGCATAATCAACATGAATTATATGGGAGTTGTCTTTAGGGGACGTAAAGAGCGGCAAACTCCGTCAATTTTCTATTACACAACCCTTTATACCACTTGCCTTTGTAGCGGCAGTGGGAGGTGTAGGCTTTGAAGATATTGCGGTCTCCGCGTTTCAGCTTTTTCAGTACGGTGGATTTGTTGACGACTCCGGGCCCGCAGTTGTAGGCGAGTGCGCCGAGAAGAACTAAGTCTTTGCCGTATTGGGAATAGAGGGCGCAGAATTTGGCGAGGTCTTTGCATATGTGTTTTTTCATAATATAAAGCTGGAGGGATTCTTGCTACACTTCGTTACGCAAGCGCTACGCGATTACGAACCTCTCTACTCGGGTTCGAATCTATTCGCGCTATCAAGAAAGAGAAGGTACCCTGCGGGTACCCCCTCTTTCTTGATGTGGAGCTGGAGGGATTCGAACCCTCGTCCAAACGTGGAACCAATATGCTTTCTACGTGCGTAGTCTCCGATTGGTTTTCGAAGATGGCCAGGCCGGGACGACCAAACCACCCCTTATCCCTAAGAGTTTCGCACAGACGTCCGGGCGCCGTCAGTACTATTCCCGATATACCTGCACCGCCGGATCGATTAGTCTCGGAAAAAGGACAATCGGGCGATGTCTCGTCCCCGCAACTGTTGCAGGGATAAAGCTAATCTACTGTACTTCGATTAAGCAGCGAGAGCGTAGCTGTTTTCGCCATTTAAATTTACTGATGTCTCTGTTTAAAGAGCGTGGGCATCATCGCTCTGCACGCTTACATACCGCCTCGACACGCTGTCAAAACCGGTCAGCCCCCTCCGGGTCTTATTTTTAAGCCTGCAAAAATAGCGCTTTTTCGGCAGACTTCTTCGCGATTTACATATTTTTAACTTTTACACATCGCGAAAACTCACATATGTCTACAAAAAAGACAGACGCCACAATGCCGTGATGCATTATGGCGCCCTTTGTGTCTGAGCCGCGAGTGGGACTCGAACCCACGACCTTTTCGTTACGAATGAAATGCTCTACCAACTGAGCTATTGCGGCCTATGCTACCGGTCAAGGGGATGTCTCCTCGGCTTGAGCGGTGCAAAGTTACTAATAATTTATGGTTTGTTTACTATAAACAAGCGATATTTTTGATTTTTCAATCATCAACCGCGCCATGACAGGGGTGGCAACGTAAGGCACAACACCCGTCACAGTGGTCGTTGACCCGTAGTACGACGAATTGGTCTCGTAGGTTACGGATATCGGAGTCAATGTGAAAGTGATATCTTCGTCCGTAATCCGGTCTTTTTTAAGCAAATCAAGGAAGTAGTCTCGTAACCCGACAAACTCATAAGTACCGCTCGTCGTGTTGTATGTGGCATAGAAAGATGTCTTGTTGTCGGGTATCTTGCTTTCCAAAAAGAACTTGTCTTTGTCTTTTGTCAAGGTCATCAACAGATATGTCGGCGGTTTTATGGAGTACTTATTGGCTATCTCCTCTACCGGGATGCTGATACCTACCGTATTGATTACGCCCAGGCCTTTGGAAACATTGGCACGATATTTCTCAATCATTTCGTTGCCGGGGAAACGGAATTGCACGTCAAGTCCGGCAGGAGCCATAATGACAGACTGACCTTGGGCTACACGGGCATTGATTTCGGGCGCTATTTCCAGCTTGATGTTGTTATTGGTAACGATTTCGGGCGTCACGGCAAAATAGTTGCCGGCACGCATGACCGTAGTGTCTTTTTTCTTGCTTTCGTCGTAGTATGTCTTGTGATAATACAGATGCATGGTCGTGGAAGCGATACGCGTCACACGGCCGTTGCCGAAAGTATTTTTAATATATAGCCCGGGAAATACCTTGGCAAAGTCCGAAGGCGTAGAATACGTCTGAGGATTGCTTCGGTAAGCCGAATAGAGTCCCTTGGCGAGGTCGCGCGGCAGGGTCACAGCCAACATACGGTATTTGAGCTTTTTGACCGAGTCAGGTTCGCCCACGGCACTGACATTGTATATCAGCGAAGCGTAACGTTTGGAACCGTCATAGTAGCCTGTCGGATCGAAGTCCGAGTATATCGGCGAGGGAAGTTGACGCGTCAAGGGATATATTTCCAATCCCATGGGCGCCACCGAGTCACCGGTGTATTCGCCGATGTTGAGCATCATCACCAGACGTAACGAGTCGATATCATTGACGCCTACGCCTACGGTGTCCAAAACATTGGAGGGCATGAACTGAGTGACTATTTCGCTGGAAATGCTGCCATATCCGGGAGCGTCTACACGTCCTATCATCTGGGTAACCGAACGCGACAGCACCTGATGGTTGCTTATAGATTGTCCGGTGAGAGTGAAAGTAGTGTCTACGATTATGGCCACGCTGTCCTGCGTGATGGAGTTGCCTATGTCAGAGGAGTCGTCGCACGAGGGGGTCAGCATTGCAGACCCAGCCATGGCGGCAGCGGCGAGAATGGTGAGATACTTGTTCATCGTGTATTTCTCAAATAGTATCGGAGAAGCCTTTGCGTATTGTCAGAGATTTTTATAGAAGTCCATATATGCGGCTGCATACCCTTCTTCGCTGGGGAAGGCCATGAAAGATTTTCCGGAAGCCTTAGCTGCCTCAACGGCCTCGACAGGGGCGTCCGCCACAGCTTGAACCACACCGTCACTGTATTGTATGGCTATGCGATGCAATGCGGCCGTATCCACCGGGCCTCCAGAAATTACGGCAAGATCCTTGGCGCTGAAGCCGTCCATGCGCAGCTTCTCGACAGCACGCGCATCCAACGGCGATTCCATTTCGTCGGCAAACAACGAGTACACCACCTTGACATTGCGAAATGCCGGGTCCTTGGCGTAACTCTTACGAATATACAGGGGCACAAGCGCGGAAATCCAGCCTGAACAGTGTATCACAACCGGCGGCCAGCGCAATTTCCTAACCGTCTCGAGGACGCCGCGAGCAAAGAACATCAGCCGCTCGTCGTTCTCCGAAGCCAAACTCTGTGTTTCCAGAGCACCCGAATTGTGGCGTTGGAAGTAGTCATCGCTATCTATAAAGTAAACCTGCATGCGCGAGGGCTGCAGCGTAGCCACCTTGATTATCAGCGGATGATCCGTGTCATCAATCACGATATTCAGACCTGACAGCCTTATCACTTCGTGCAGTTGGTTGCGACGCTCGTTGATGGCGCCATAACGCGGCATAAATGTGCGTACTTCAACGCCAAGCTCCTGGATGCCCTGCGGCAAGTCGCGGCATAATCCGGACATGACATTCTGGGGCAAATACGGCGCTATTTCCTGCGAAATGTATAAGACTTTGTCTACCTCCATAATTAATCTAAATGCTTTTTGCGGTGGATATTTAATTCCTGCAAAGTTACGAATTTTTTCGGACATAGCCATCTCCGGAGTTCCACCACGCTCAACATTAACGTATTTTTTAACAAAAAAACAATAGCGGCCTCCGATGCGTGATACATCGAAAGCCGCCTTGGCCGTCGGGGTGACAGGATTCGAACCTGCGACCACCTGGTCCCAAACCAGGTGCGCTACCGGACTGCGCTACGCCCCGTTTGCGCCGCAAAGTTACGCATTTTTTGCGAAATGTGCAAGACATAGCCGACCAAGGCGTGCATACGCACCTGCATGTTTGATGAAAAAATCGTATCTTTGCGGTGCGTTAGGAGGATGAACGCACGCCGTAGACCATATCCGAGGTGACTTCCCGCACACGGACTATGCTCCGCCTGACACGACAAGCATTGACACACAGGATACAACCGGACAAACAACTATGGATAACAAATATAATGTGCTGCTGCTGGGCAGCGGCGGACGCGAATGTGCATTGGCATGGAAACTGGCCCAAAGCCCCCTGCTGGCCGAACTATATATAGCTCCGGGCAACGGCGGCACTGACGACTACGGAATCAACGTTGAGATTTCGCCTATGGACTTTGACGCTGTGGGCGATTTTGTGGCTTCACACGCCGTCAATATGGTGGTGTGCGGCAACGAGGATCCGCTCGTGGGCGGAATTCGCGAAGCACTGCTGCGCCGCTTTCCTTCATTATTGGTGGTAGGTCCGGACTCAGGGGGCGCCGCGCTCGAAGGTTCCAAAGATTACGCCAAGGCTTTCATGGCCGAATACGGCATCCCGACGGCCGCATACCGAACTTTTGACGCCGCTTCCATCGCCGAAGGCGAAGATTTTTTGGGCAGCCTGCAACCTCCCTACGTGCTCAAGGCTGACGGGCTGGCAGCCGGCAAAGGCGTGCTCATCATCGACAAACTTGACGAGGCGCGCAAGTCCCTGCGTCAGATGCTGTCCGGAATGTTCGGACAGGCTTCGGCTCGCGTAGTCATTGAGGAGTTTCTCAGCGGTATCGAGTGCTCTGTATTTGTTCTGACAGACGGCACAGGCAACTACCGCATATTGCCTGTAGCCAAGGACTACAAGCGCATAGGCGAAGGGGACACCGGGCCAAACACCGGGGGCATGGGCGCAGTCTCGCCCGTAGCTTTTGCCGATAGTGACTTTATGCCCAAGGTACGCACACGCATCATCGAACCTACATTAGCCGGACTACGCGACCGCGGAATCGACTATCGCGGCATCATTTTCTTGGGCCTCATCAATGTTGCCTCCAATCCATATGTCATTGAATACAATGTCCGCATGGGCGACCCGGAGACCGAAGCCGTGATGCTGCGCATCGACTCGGACCTGCTCGAATTGTTCGCGGCAGCGGCAAGCGGCGCACTTGGCGACACCCTCCTGAAAATCTCGCCATTGGCAGCTGCCACGGTGATGGCCGTATCCCCGGGGTATCCGGGCAGCTATCCCAAAGGGTTGGCAATATCCATAGACACGAGTCGCATTCCGGCCGAGGCAGTGCTATTCCATGCCGGGACGCGGCGCAACCCGGACGGAACTTCGGTCACGGCCGGAGGACGCGTCATTGCCGCATCCGCCACAGCACCCTCCCTGGCCGAGGCGCTTGCAACGGCATACCAAGCCATGGACGCCATCGACTTCGAGGGCAAATACTTACGCTCGGACATCGGCCGAGATGTTCTGTCTTTGATGAAATGACGGCTTTAACAGACAGAAATCCCGGGGTCTTTCGCCATTTTCAAACGAAACGGCCGGCATCCGCACTCTTCAACCGATGCCGGGCTTAAAAAGACAACGATTAAACCAACTATGTTCAAGGCGCACAATTTTTCGCTGGTACAGTCTCAAGCAGCCACCATTTTTACTGCCATAGTGATGATGGTGGGCGCGCGATGGTTCTTTGCCTCCGCAGACGTGATACACATTAATGCCAACAGCGGCATAGTGACTCCCTCGGCCAATTTATGGATTGAATCATCCTATGCCTCAATGCTTGTCAACGTGGGACTTATCCTGACAACGGCAGTGATGATGCTGATACTAAACCAGCGCTACAACCTCCTGGGCACAGTCTCGACACTCGAAGCCACCATATTTTTTCCCATGTGTATGGCCACGCCCGACCTGCTGGTACAACTATCCACCGGCATTCTTTTGTGCATCATACTGATACTGTGCCTATTCCTTCTATACGACACCTATGGCAATCGAAACCGTACAGGCAATATCTATCTTATCTTCCTGCTCCTATCGGGCATGACCGTCACGCAATATTGCTATGCGCTATACATCCCGGTATTTATCTTAGGACTGGGACAGATGCGCATCATGGGATTCAAAACGCTTCTGGCAGCCCTGCTGGGCATCGTTTCGCCATGGTGGGTGATGCTCGGATGCGGAATTGCCGGCACCGACGATATCCGTTTTCCCGAATTGGAATCGCTGTTTGCCTCCGTGGGCCTCAATGACACGTTGCATGTCTTTGCGGCTGTGGCTGTTACCGCCGTCATTGCCATGGTGTCGTGGAGCGCCAATTTCATGCGAATGCTCAGTTACAACGCGCACAAGCGTGCATATGCCGGCAGTATTACCTTGGTAACCCTGTTCACCATCATCATCACCCTTGCCGACTATCCCAATGTCTGCGCCTACCTGCCCGTATTGTGCATGTGCGCCGCCTATCATTTCACCAATTACATCGCACGTCAGCAGCGACAGGTCCAAATCCCGGCTGTAGCCACCATCGTTGCCATTTACGCCGCCATATACTTATGGAGAATGTTCCTTTGAATATTATCATCGATACACATATACCCTATATCAAAGGGGTTCTGGAACCCTATGTGCAATCGGTACGCTACCTTGAACCGTCGGCCATAGATGCCGCAGCCATGGCCGATGCACATTGTCTAATCACTCGCACTCGTACTCGCGTAGACGCGGCGCTACTTGACGGCAGCCCCTGCCGCATGGTGGCCACCGCCACCATAGGCACCGACCACATCGACCTCGCATATTGCCATAGTCACGGCATTACCGTGGCCAATGCCCCCGGATGCAATGCCCCGGCCGTGGCACAATACGTGCTATCGTCCGTACTCGCCTTGGCCAATAGGCCTATGGCGCAGCATACCATAGGCATAGTTGGCGTAGGCCACGTGGGACGTATCGTTGAACGCTGGGCTCGCGCACTATCCATGAACGTACTGTGCTGCGACCCGCCGCGTGCCGCAGCCGGCAATCCGGGTGCATGGTACAACCTTGACGACATAGCCGCCCGAGCCGACGTCATCACCTTTCACACTCCGCTGACGCGTGACGGCGCATACCCCACATGGCATATGTGCGATGCGACATTTGTCCGCAGCCTGCGGCGCGCCCCTATCGTCATCAATGCCGCCCGTGGGCCTGTAGCCGACACCTCTGCAATGCTTCAAGGCCTGCGCGACGGCCATATACGCGCTGCCGTCATCGACACTTGGGAAGATGAGCCGAACATCAACCGCGAGTTGCTGGAACACGCCTCCATCGCGACCCCGCATATCGCCGGGTATTCGCGCGAAGGCAAGGCCCGGGCAACAGCAATGGTACTGAATGCCGTCTGCCATTTCTTCAGACTGCTGCAACTACTGCCCATCGGAGCACCGGTCATCCCCGCCGAAGACCTACGACCGGGAGCCGCCCCGATGCCGGCCGACCTACGCCAAGGTGCCGTGAGGCTGTTGCAAGACACGGCCTGCCTGCGTGCAAACCCCGACAACTTCGAGATACTGCGCTCCGCCTACAACCTTCGCCCCGAACCGAGATTGACCATCGCCAACTGACCGATACACAACCTGTCCGCGCACACTTCAACACCCGTCGGCTACAAGAACCATACCCTTCCGAGCTAAACATTTATGGACGAACCGCTTGTCCGTGCCTCATCCACATATCCGCATGTATTATGGAAATTTTTCCGTAATTTACTTTGCGGCGTAAAAAACTATTCGTAATTTTGCGGCATCGAAGCCGACACACCCCGGCCGGGCCACAGGCAACACAACCGGGCACAATATCGGCACCATCCTATCGGGCCGAGTTATCAGCTCGATGTTTACAACAGTAAAAACGCCACAATATCCACGCAAAACAACCTATACAAGCACTTTATTATAACCTCAAAAAAATGAAAGTTGATATTATCGGAAGCTTTCTCCCACCTACGGAATTGGCCGAAGCCAAGAGGCTTTACGCTGCCGGCGCCATGGACGCCGCCACATACCGCAAAATTGAAGACCGCGCCGTAGACGATCTGGTAGCCAACGAATTGAAAGCCGGGTTGACAGAAGTGACCTCCGGCGAATTCCGCCGCCAATATTGGGACAAGGATTTTTATTTCGGGCTCAACGGCCTGACCAAAGAGCGCCTCGACAGCGGCCGCGTATACGCCGAGGACAACGTTCTGACCGACCTGCTGCGCGTCAAGGGACGCATCGCTGCCAACCCCGAACATCCATTCTACGAAGACTTCAAATACTTACAAAAAATCGTCAACGGCCGTGCCACATGCCGCCAGACACTACCGTCACCGGGCGAACTATACGTACGCATACTTTCGATGAGTCAGGGCAAGCCCGATTCGCTATACCCCGATACCGAGCAACTATTGGCCGACATAACCGACACCTACCGCGACACCATACGTCACTTCTACGACTTGGGATGCCGCAGCCTACAGTTGGACGACACCATATTCGGGCGCATATCCACCGATGCATACACCAAACACCTGCTCATGGGCGGTATAGACGTGATGACCCTGCAAGAAGTACTCATCGCACTCACCAATGCCTGCATCGACGGCGTACCCGCAGATATGCACATATCCATATTTATCAGCGGTGGCGACACCATCGTCCCGTCATGGCAAAACGTCGATTACGCCGATGACGTGATACCCAAGGCATTGTCGCGCCTCAAGGTAGCACAATTCTACCTGCCCTTCGATGGCAAGCATGCCAAAAGCCTGGATGCGTTGCGCTTCGTACCCGCCGACAAGCAAGTGGCACTGGGGCTGATAGACGCACACACGCCGTGGGCATACTACTCAGACCGCATACTCGGATGCATCGATGCGGCACAACGCTACATAGCGCCCCAACTGCTCAGCATAACGCCCAAGACCGGCTTCAAACTGTCCAAATACAGCGAAAAAGGTCTCGATTACAGCGACCAGTGGCGCAAGCTCCAAGACCTGCACACTCTCGTCGACAACATCTGACAATCACTCACCGCCTCCCGTACACGGCGGCCCGAAAGTTTTTATGTGATGCCACACCTTTTTATAGGCCAATTGATATAATTATTGTAACTTTGCGCTCTGATTGGGACGGGCACTACGCACGTCCCCGCAAATAGTTTTATACACACAATGGAAATAGTCACTAAGACGGCACAGCTGGCCCAACTGACCCAAGCCGCCCGCAACGAAGGCAAAAGCGTAGGCCTGGTGCCTACCATGGGAGCCCTGCATCAGGGACACGCATCGCTGGTGCGCCGCGCACGCCGTGAAAACGATGTAGTCGTAGTCAGCGTATTCGTCAACCCCACACAATTCAACAACGCCGAAGACCTGCGCACCTACCCACGCACAGTAGACCGCGACTGCTCCCTGCTGGAGAGCCTCGGCGTCGACTATGCCTTCGTACCCACCCCCGAGGAAGTATATCCCGAGCCTGACACTCGCGTTTTCGACCTTGGCGAAGTGGCCGCTGTCATGGAAGGCCCGCGCCGCCCGGGACACTTCAACGGCGTGGCGCAGATTGTCAGCCGACTGTTTGAATGGGCACACCCCACACGCGCATACTTCGGCGAAAAAGACTTTCAACAGATAGCAGTAATCCGTCGCATGGTAGCCCTGGAAGGCGGCTTTGACGGACTGCAAATCGTACCCTGCCCCATTGTCCGCGAAGCAGACGGACTGGCCTTATCATCGCGCAACGTCCACCTCACAGCCGAGCAACGTGCCATCGCCCCCACAATACACCGCGTCATGGAAGAAAGCCTCCAGTGGTCCAAAACCATGACCGTGGACCAAGTGATAGCCCGCGTCACCGAGACACTCAACGCCACCGATTCGCTCCGTGTCGAGTATTATAACATCGTAGACCCCCTGACAATGCAACCCGTCAAGACCTGGGACCAGACTCACAACCCCGTGGGCTGCATCACGGTATACTGCGGTGATGTACGCCTGATAGACAACATCGCATACCCCGACAGCCTGCACAAATAACGCACACAACCAAAAGAAATGAACGTAGAAGTTCTCAAGAGCAAGATACACCGCGTCACCGTCACCGAGGCACGCCTCGATTACATCGGAAGCATCACCATCGACAGCGCCCTAATGGACGCCGCAGGCATCATTCCCGGCGAAAGAGTATACATCGTCGACAACAACAACGGTACACGCCTCGACACCTACGCCATAGCCGGCGAGGCCGGCAGCGGAGTGATATGCCTCAACGGCGCTGCCGCTCGCTGTGTCCAGCCCGGCGACATCGTCATTATTATGAGCTACGCCTCCATGCCGCTGGAAGAAGCCAAGAAATTCAAGCCCATGGTCATATTCCCGGACACAGAGACCAACCGACTGCTCTAAACACCACGTGCGGCATCGCCTGTTTCAATCAAAATTACACCCATCCCATCCCCACCTAAAGACAAGACCCAATGTTTGACAAACTTACCGAGCACCTCGAACGAGGCTTCAAAATTCTCAAAGGCCAAGGGCGCATCACCGAAATCAACATCTCGGAGAGCCTCAAGGAAATACGTCGCGCCCTTGTCGAAGCCGACGTCAACTACAAGATTGCCAAGACCTTCGTAGACGAAGTCAAGGAAAAGGCGCTGGGTCAGAACGTTCTCACGGCCATCAAGCCGGGCGAACTCATGGTCAAGATAGTCCACGATGAGATGAGCAAACTCATGGGTGGAGACGCCGCACCGTTGCACATCGACGGGCGCCCCGCAATCATACTCATGAGCGGCCTCCAAGGCTCGGGCAAAACAACGTTTACAGCCAAGCTGGCCAACAAGTTGAAGAACGAAAAAGGCAAACGCCCGCTACTGGCGGCCTGCGACGTTTATCGTCCCGCAGCCATAGACCAGCTCAAAGCTCTGGCCGAAAATATCGGAGTTCCCGTATACAGTGAAGAAGGCAGCAAAGACCCCGTGTCCATAGCCAGGCACGCCATAGAGCAAGCACGGCGCGACGGCAACGACCTGGTAATCATCGATACCGCCGGTCGTCTGGCCGTGGACGAAGCTATGATGACCGAGATTGCTGATATCAAAAAAGCCGTCAAACCCTCTGAGACACTGTTTGTGGTCGATGCCATGACCGGACAGGACGCCGTCAATACAGCCAAAGCATTTAACGACCGCCTTGACTTCGACGGAGTGGTTCTCACCAAACTCGACGGCGATGCCAAGGCCGGTGCAGCCCTCACCATACGCTCGGTAGTCACAAAACCCATAAAATTCATAGGCACAAGCGAAAAGATGGACGGCATCGACACCTTCCACCCCGATCGCATGGCCAACCGCATCCTCGGCATGGGTGACATCGTGTCACTGGTCGAGAAAGCTCAGCAAGTATTCGACGAAAAGCAAGCCGCCGAAATCGAACGTAAGATGCTCAAAAACAAGTTCGATTTCAACGACTTCCGCGACCAGCTGAAACAAATCAAGAAGATGGGTGACCTCAAGTCCGTGGCTTCCATGATTCCGGGCGTGGGCAAAGCCATCAAAGATATGGACATCGATGAAAACGTATTCAAAAGCACAGAAGCAGTCATCGACTCCATGACCCCCTACGAACGCGCACACCCCGATTGTATCAACGAAAGCCGTCGTCGCCGCCTGGCTGCAGGCTCCGGAGTTCCCTATCAAGAGGTCAACGGCATCCTCAAACGCTTCAACGATATGCGCAAGATGATGCAAACCGTGGCCAATATGCGCAAAAACCCGCTGAAGATGGCACAACAAATGCGCCAGATGCAGCAAATGGCCAAACAGCGCCGCTAAGAGCATCGCGCTCTACGGCCTCGGCACTCACGCCACCGCCACCGAACAGAACCATATACCATACAACCATGCAAATCATTGACGGCAAAGCAACCGCCGCCGCCATCCGCGCCGAGATAGCCTCCTCAGTGGCCCAAATCGTTGACGCCGGAGGGCGTGCACCACACCTCGCCGCCATACTCGTCGGACACGACGGCGGCAGCGAATCTTACGTAGCATCCAAGGTCAAAGCCTGCGAAGAATGCGGCTTCGACTCCACACTGCTACGCTTCGAAGGCTCCATCTCTCAAGAGCAATTATTGGAACATATCCGCGACCTCAACAACAATCCCGACATCGACGGATTTATCGTGCAACTACCGCTGCCACGCCACATCGACACGCACGCCGTCATCGAAGCCATAGATCCGCACAAAGACGTCGACGGATTTCACCCGGCCAATGTCGGGCGACTAAGCATAGGGCTGCCCGGATTTGTAAGCGCCACCCCGGCAGGCATCATCGAACTGCTGCAACGATACCAAATCCCCACCTCGGGCAAGCATTGCGTAATCCTCGGACGAAGCAACATCGTAGGCAAGCCTCTGGCTATGCTCATGATGCAAAAGTCCTATCCGGGCGATGCTACTGTCACCGTATGCCACAGCCGCACGGCCGACATCGCCTCAATCACACGCACGGCCGACATATTGGTGGCCGCCATGGGCGTACCCGCATCCGTGACGGCAGATATGGTCAAGGAAGGCGCCACGGTCATCGATGTGGGCACCACGCGCGTGCCCGATGCAACGCGTGCCCGCGGCTGGAAGCTTTGCGGAGACGTGGACTTTGCCGCCGTAGCCCCCAAATGCAGCTACATCACACCCGTACCCGGCGGCGTAGGTCCCATGACCATCGCCATGCTGATGCGCAACACCCTACTCGCCGCTACCGGCGCTGTGTACCCCAAGCAATAACGCCGGACGATGTACAAGCGCACCGACAAGCCGTAACATGTACACCTAAAAACATATAAATCCTTGATTTTCGCCTCATTACTTTTCGAAATACTCTCACTACTGGTGCCACAGCAGCAGGCAACGCTGGTTTTTGCCGGTGATGCCATGATGCACCAAGGACAATTGGATGCCGCGTACCGCACAGGCGGCGACTACGATTTCTCCGGGTATTTCGATGCCGTTGCCCCTTGGATTAGCGCCACTGATTACGCCGTTGTCAACCTCGAGACCCCCGTGGCCGGCCCAAAATATTCGGGATATCCCTGCTTCAACGCTCCGGACAAATACGTGGATGCACTCATCGAAGCCGGATTTGACATGATGCTCACGGCCAACAACCACACTCTCGATCGACGCGACCGAGGCCTGTGCACGACAATCAAGACCCTCGACGCCAAAGGAGTAGACCATATAGGCACCTACCCCGATGCCGAGGCGCGAGCCAAAGCACTACCCTACATCAAGGACATCAAAGGATTCAAAGTTGGATTTCTCAACTACACATACGGCACCAACGGCATCCGTATCTCAGGCAACGTCGTAGTCGACTATATCGACCGAAAAACCATCGATGCAGACATCCGCGCCACTCGTGCCGCCGGAGCCGAAATCCTCGTCGTAGCCATACATTGGGGCGATGAATATCGACTGCTGCCCAACGCCTTTCAGCGCGATATGGCCCAATTTCTCAAAGACCGAGGCGTCGACCTCATTATCGGCGGACATCCCCACGTGATACAGCCCATGCAACTCGAGCCAAACGACAAAAACAACGAGCGTAATACACTGCTGGTCTACTCATTAGGCAATTTCATATCCAATATGAAAACCACGGACACGCGCGGCGGAGCCATGGTGCATGCCACACTCAAGCGCGATGCCAAAGGCCACGCCTATGTTGCCGAAGCCGGATACAAGCTTGTTTTCACCCTGCAGCCCAATGCTAAAGACCAAAATTTCAGGCTCGTACCCATAGATAGCGATACCGACATCGACTCAGTGGCCGGCATCAGAGCATCAGCATGCCGGGCATTCGTTGCATCAGCCTTGCGCATATTCAATAAACACAATAAATCCGTACCACGCATACACTGAACACTTTAAGCATCGACAGGCCTCAGTTTTACAAACCTCCAAAGCAGGATTGCCGACCACTTGCTTTGCCATATGGCAGAATATGCTTAACTTTGTGCATTGCCCAATCGTCGGCGCACGAGACGCCGACATGAGAGCATAGATCTGTAATACAACACAATACATACAACAAACAACCTAACGATTATGATTAAAAACCTTCGCCGCGCACTCGTAGCCATCATCGCCGTAGTTGCTATCAGCACTACCGCCTCGGCCCAATTTTCTTTCGGACCCCGTATAGGTATAGCAGTCAACAGCCTCAAATTCAATGAGGACATTCTCGACGGTAGCAACCGCACCGGATTTACCGGCGGTGTTCAGGCCGAATTCATGATTCCCGCCATCAACCTCGGCTTCGATGCTTCGCTGATGTACGTACGCCGTACCTCCAACGTTACAATCAGCAGCACTTCCGCCTCCGAAAAAGTATCCAAGGATTACTTCGAAATCCCCATCAACATCAAGTACAAATTCGGACTTCCCGTAGTCGGCAGCTTCCTGAGCCCCTACATCTTTACCGGACCGAGCTTCGCATTCCTGACCTCCGGTACAGCCGTCAAGGAAGCCTTCGAAGCCAAGAAATTCGATGTATCCTGGAACTTCGGCTTCGGCCTCCAATTCTTCCGCAAAGTGCAAGTGGCCGCCTCTTATGGCCTCGGACTTTCCAAGTCCCTCGTCAACAAGGCAGTAGGAAGCGCCATCCCCGAGGGCGATCTGGTCAACGGCAAAAACCGCTTCTGGACCATCACGGCAGCCTATCTGTTCTGATAATCGAACTTCTATCATAAGACAACGGCGACTGCTGATGCAGTCGCCGTTGTCTTATGATAGGGCTTTTATTTATTATACTGTCTTATTCTTTCGGCATCTGAATGGCTGCCATCAGCAGTATTGAGCCGTGATTGTCATCCTTGACAATCATCAGGAAAGGCCGATTTAATTCGATGTTAACAGTCGGTCCTCCGGGGGCAATTGGGTATCCACTAGACGTGGTTGATGACATCTTTGTCCCTTTTTCATTAACTTTCAGGTATGATGCTTGAATTGTTCCGATGGAGCTCATTGCCCCAAAGCCAAGAGCTTGCTTCCCTTGATAGTTAATTCCGTTTGCTTCCATAAGCGCCGTTATATCTGTCGCCGTTTCGCAAGTAAAACGCGGAATCTTGACGTCATAGTAAAACGGAGAATCTTCGTTTTCGACATACATAGAGTTTGATTGCAACATCTCTTTTACATCCGGAAGAATATCTTTTACGGTTAGTCCCTTTGCCGGCAAAACGAATACAGCCGAATAATTACTTGACGCATATTTCAATGCAACCGCCGAAATACGATCTGACACATATCCGTCAAGATGGCTATACGTACTCATCATTGGAATTTCTGTCAAGACGTTTTCTCCTTGCGCGTCATAAAAAGGTAATACCTTCGTTCCCGCTTCTTTAAATTCATCTTGCCATGCGCAATCGAAATACATCGTATTGATTGCCAAAAATTGTTGAAATGCATCAGGCGCTTCTTTCAGAAATTTCGGAATCAATTTTCTTGTCTTATCTGAGCACCAATTGTTGACGGCGTTGAGTATATTATCTTTGCCGAAATCCATTATCCGAATATCTGCGTCATAGTACTTCTTTTGTACGGCAGTCATCGCATTGAATTCGCCTTGGTTGGTTATCTTTGGCGAATTTGCCCACACCGAATTTGCAAAGAAAACCTTTGACTTAGAATTATTATACGAAAAATAATTCATACGTGTGTTGTTCAACGTGTTTATAGCATCTGCCGCTGTCGCACCATAAACACCAAGGATAGATGCACGATCCTGCTCTGCCACAATGTTTATCATCAGTCCGGCGCACAAATCTTTGCTTATAGGTGAGAACAATACGTTATCACCATTTTGTGCCTCACAAAGTTGCTCCATAAAGGAGAATGCAACGTTTATTTCGTTCTCGGATATTGTTTCCTGTTCTTGCGTGAGTTCCATCCGCTGATGCGCTTGTTCGTCACGCGGCTCATCGTCCGACGAGCATCCATACATAGCAACACTTGCTACCATGATGCACATCATAAGATACTTATAAGTTTTCATAGTCTTTTATTTGGTTGTGTTAGTATTCGTTCGGTTTGTAAAAAATATGAGTGGTTGTTATTCGAAGGACATCCGACGCAATCCGATGTCATCTTAATGCAAAGATAATCGCGTCAATTAATATCATGCAAACATTTTTAGTTAATATTTACTAATTGCAAAAAAATTTTCATCATGTACATTACGGCAATATGCACAGCCGCTCCGATGGCAAAAGGCGACATCGGAGCGGCACGCCTGATTGCAGCACTTTTGCTACTGCTTTTTTGTTGTAGTTATACGATGATTTGTTGTGTTTTTGAGGAGCGATGGCGGGTGGTTTTATTTCCGAGGGGTGAGTGAGCGGAAAGTTACATCGCGGTCGTTGATTTCGCACATCAGCAGGTCTTTGTCGATTTTGACATCATCGAGACGACTGTATTGCAATATTTCGATGCCGAGTGTATGTTGTATGCGTGATGCGTAGCGACGTGCTATTTGCGGTGCTTGGTCTTGGATTTCATCGGGGATAAGACGTTGTGTAAATTGACTTTCGTTGAAGCGTATGTCTTTGGAAGATATGTTGACGTTCAGGGTACTGTTGTCTAAGGATATAATGATTTCATCGTCATCTACCATACGGTATGTACCTTTGATTTCGGATGTTCCGTATAGCGAAATTTCGTATGGAGCGACTAATGAATCGTTTGACGGCAGTACATCGAGTACGGCGATTTCCGAGGCGATTGTTACATCGCCTTCTGTGTCATTTTCTTCGTTCGGGACAAAAGTCAGTTTCGGAGTGAATTGTGTGTCGGCGGTGCCGCCTATGTTGATACGGGTCGGCGCTCCCAACCACGAACCGGCGAGTCCGTTGTCGGAACATGATTGAACGCTTGCCAACAGAATGATTGCGAGTGCTATACTCAGGAACGTTTTCATAGGTCGTCTTTAGGATTTTTGTTGTGGAAAATATTATTTTGCAACTGTATTGTTGTGAAGTCCGGAAATGATAGCATCGCGCGATTGTTGCATCAGAGCGGACAAGTCATGACCGCCATCCGGAGCAGTTATCGGCTGATGTATTGTGATGGTAATGTGTCCGGGACGCGGCAGACGTTTTTGGCGCGGCATCACTTTGAATGCACCGTCGATGGTCACCGGTACGACCGGGAGGTTAAATTCGGTGGCGAGCATATATGCTCCGCGTCTGAAAGCATGTACTTCGCCATCGGCGCTGCGTGAACCTTCGGGGAACACGACTACGGACATTCCATGTGACAGTTGTGCCTCGGCGGTTTTCATCGTTTCGCGTATTCCGACAGTACTACCGCGATCTACATAGATATGCCCGGCCTTGTAGCATGCATACCCCACCATGGGAATCTTGCGCAGGGATTTTTTCATCATCCACTTGAAGTTGTGTCCCAGCCATCCGTATATGGCAAAAATATCATAAGCGCCTTGGTGATTGGCCACGAAAACATAGGAGGTTCCGCGGCGAATGTTTTCGCGGCCGCGCACGCTGACGCGCACCAGCGACAGCCATGCCATCAAGCGAGCCCAAATCACTGCCGGGTAATAACCCCACCAACGACCGCCGAAACATATCGAGCCTCCACCGACAATCAGCGATGTCAGTATTGTCAATACCACCATCAGCGGTATCATGATACATATTTGGTAGATGCGTAACAGTATAATCATATTGTATATTTATTAAGACATGTATTATGCCGTATCATATATGCCGAAAGCCTAAACGCCCTGTGACGACGCAGCGGTCCGGGTGTGGCGCTGCTTGCGAATGATGGGGCGCAAGCGTTCGCGGTCGCCGGCAATCCATAGAATGTCGCCGGGCGCAAAAGCTATATCCGGGGTTTGGTCTATATACTCGTCGCCGCGTTGCACGGCAAGCACCAACGCCCCATAGCCGTTGCGCATGTTCGCCGTACGCGGGCTCTTGCCTATCAGCGGAGAGTCTTGGGTGAGCATGACGTTGAAAAGTTGGAAATCGCTTGCTGTCGAAGGCGCAGTCTGCTGAGCCTCCACGGCAGCCAGCACTGCGGCCAGCTGGTCATCATTGCCCACGACGCCTATGATGTCGCCGGGAAAAAGTCTGGCTTCGGCACCCGGGATGGCTTGCGTGACACCATCGCGCTGTATAGACACTATATTGACGCCATAGCGACCGCGCAAATCGGAATTGCACAGTTTCTCGCCAACGAAAGGACATCCGAAACCGACGGTCATATATGCCAAATGCAAGTCATGCACCAAGGCGTTATTCGTACCCTTGCGGCTTAATTCGCGCTCGTTGAGGTTGTCCATAAACCGGGTCTCGATATCAGACATATGCCGACGCACGCGCCTCGAGAATATCAATGTAGTCAGCAACAGTGCAGCCAAAGCCACCGAAACGCCTATGGTCATCGAGAACAACCAGCTTATATCCTGAACTACAAAGACTATGGCAAGGAAGAGATTGAAAACGGCGACAATGATATCTCCAATGGCCGGCGTAGGCACATTAGGCTTGCGTATGGATGCAAACACGCGCGCCAAGGGCATCAGCAGCGCCAACAGGAACGGCGACATAACCGCTATGGTAACCGGCAAAGCCAGCACATGACTCCATTCTCCGGCAATCTGCTCCAGATATTCGAGCAAGAACTGTCTGGACAATAGTGTAATGGCAACGAGCAATATCGCGTAAATGAGCGTGCGCATAACCTGACGGCGCAGACGCACGGCCCAGGCGGCACCTACGGCCTGCTGGTCGGTAGCGCTTTTTTGGTATCTGTCTATGAGGAATGACAGCCGGCTCGGCAAATGCTTCTCGACAAAGCCGTACACCGGGTCAGCCATCTTGATAAACATCGGAGTAGTGAAAGTGGTGAGCACCGAGACGGCCACTACTATAGGATAAAGTGTCGGCTCGAGCACTCCCAGGGACATGCCCAATGTGGCTATAATGAAGGCAAATTCGCCGATTTGCGTCAGCGAAAAGCCCGATTCGATGGCCACGCGCAGCGATTGTCCCGTAACGAGCATGCCGAACGAGCCGAATATAATCATTCCGACAATGACGGCTGCCGACAACAACAGTATCGGTTTCCAATACAATGCTATGACTTGCGGGTCAACCATCATTCCCACCGAGATAAAGAATACGGCGCCGAAGAGGTCCTTGACCGGCGTGACCACAGACTCGATGCGTTCGGCATAACTGGTTCCGGCAAGTATCGATCCCATGACAAAGGCGCCCAAGGCCAGCGAGAACCCGCAGTACACGGAGAACACAGCCATACCCAGGCACAACCCCATGGAGACGACCAATAGCGTTTCGCTGTTGAGGAAGCGCCGCATACGGCCCAAGGCCGAGGGCAGCACAAATACGCCCACCAGAAACCACATAACCAGGAAGAACACCAGCTTGGCGACAGACATCAGCAACGCCTCGCCTTCGACTGCATTATTGACAGCTATCGACGATAGTATCACCATCATCACTACCGCAAAAAGATCTTCGACAATGAGGACTGCCAAAACCAAAGAGGCAAATTTCTTTTGTCTGATGCCCAAGTCATTGAAGGCCTTGATTATGATTGTGGTGGAAGACATGGACAACATTCCGCCCAGGAACAGGCAGTTGATGGTGCTGAATCCCATGGCATAGCCTATGCAGTAGCCCACACCCATCATTCCGCAGACAATGATGAGTGCTGTGACTACGGCCGACCCTCCGGCTGTCACCAGTTTTTTGAAGCTGAATTCCAGCCCGAGCGTAAACAGCAGCACTACGATGCCTATCTGTGCCCAAAAATCTATATTAGCCTCATTAGCCACCGACGGCAGATAGGTGAAATTCGGACTGGCCAAGAAGCCGGCCACGATATACCCCAGCACTACCGGCTGGCGTATCCACTTGAACACCACCGTGACTACCGCTCCCAAGAGCAGTATAAATGCCAAGTCGGAGATGAGACTCTCGATGTTCATCGTCGTTTGTATACTTGAGACTTTATGGGATTTGCGGCATCACTTGTGCCAAAGAAAGACCGATAAGCAGCCGAGGCGAGCCCCGGATTGTGCCCGGAATTGTAACTTATGCCATCGCGGTGTCTATGACGAGACGGGCTGATAATAGCGGACGTGTCCGCACCCGCATACCGCGTTGTCACTTAAGCTCGAACGAACGTGAAGCCAAGCGGTAATTGTCCGCAAACAACTCGACGGTATAGCGTCCGGCACTCAGCGCCGAAGTCACATCCCAATAGACGGGTATTCCGGCAATCTCCTCGCCCGTGTATTCGATAACCTTGCGCGCCGTACAGGGCACGTTGGCACCTTCAAAGCCAAACGACCCGCCATTGCCCAACAGGTTGCCTTCGGGCGAAATGATGCGTACAAATATAGCCTTTTCGCCGACAGGCGTCGAGTTGTTGGGCGGCAATGTGAAGGTCACCACAAGTTGCTTGGCTTTGGCGACTTTTTTCTCGTTTTTACCTTTTTTGTTCAGAGCCCTGAGATTGACGCCCGTGACGTTGAGCTTCTCGGCAAGGGTCATGCGCTCGGAGAGTACCTGATTGGCACGCGATGTTTCGGACACCTGCGTGGCCAGCCTCTCGTTGCGGTCCTTGAGTCCGGCATTCTCGGAACGCAGCTCCTCGTTTTCACGGTTCAACCGGTCAATTTCTTCGAGATAATGCTTGAGCAATTTGCGCAGCGAGTCTATTTGGCCGCGCAGATCCTGTATTTCCTTGGACGAGCGACGGCGCTGGTCTTGGAGCTTTTTCTGTAAGTCTTCGATTTGCAGACGCGCAGCCTCGTACTTCTCGGTAAGGCGGATTTTTAGCGTATCATTGGTGATATTGACACGCTGCGTTTCCAGCTGCCGGAAATCATTTTCGAGGTTCTCGAATTCGCTGTCGGCCAATTGCTGCTGCAAGTCGAGGTTGCGTGCCTCGGCTTCTATCTCGGCCTGCTCTTTAGCTTTTTGTTCGGCCATGTGCGAGAACACCAACCATGCGACCACGGCGATGGCTACCACCAATACGCCTGCGGCACAATACAACAATATGCGCTTGCGGCGACGCGCAGCGTCACCGGCTTCCGGCGCAGGCTGTCCCTGCGCGTTGTTTCCTGTCAAATTGTTATTGGAAATCATAGTAATGATCTGGATGCTGTCAAGTATCGGACGACCATGCGTGCGATGCGTCCGGTCTTCAAGCCGCAAAGTTACGCAAAATCCGTCAAATTCGCCCGTTGCGAGCCTAAATAGTGCTGCTTGCGGATGTTAAAAAAGCCTGCGAGCGCAACGGCCGATGTCGCCGTGCGCTCGCAATATTATAAGGACAAGCCTTCGAGGATGTTATCTATGGCATTACCAACGTCCTCCGAGACCTCCGGAACCGACACTTCTTCACAGCATCACCCTAAAACGCTGACAACGTGTCTCGAAGAAGCTATTTGCCAAATGCAAATAAATGTGTAACTTTGCCATGCAGACCGCTCCGCAGAAGCCCGGTCACGGGCAATGCGGGTGGGTCAGCAGACATTTTTTTTGAAAGCGTTTATCCGCACTGATTCTTGACGAACAGAAACTCTCTCCTCCGTTCGCCGGGCGGCAACAGATACAGACGTCCACGCTTTTCTGCATACAAACATCCGGGCAGGTCGTCGTCCGGGCCAAAAACCCCAAAGTGACATTATGGCACTACTAAAACACCTCAACAATGAAAAATCGGCACAAGCCGAGACCTCGGCGATGCGACACCCGGCATCCCGACCCGCATCCCATTCCACATTTGCCGGCCTCCTTACCCGCACAATCTTCCGCCCGGCACTCCTGCTCATCTTGTCGCTCTTCTCCTCTTTCTCCGCCCTCGCCTACGACTGCTGCATCGACGGCATTTACTATAATCTTAATACTACCGATAAAACAGCAAGCATAACAAAAGGGAGTTATAACGGCAATGTGGTTATACCTGAAGCTATAACCTTCGAAGGAATGACGTATTCCGTTACTTCCATCGGCGACAACGCTTTCTCCAGCTGCTCCGGACTGACATCCGTGACCATTCCCAACTCCGTCACCTCTATCGGCAACTCCGCATTCACCGACTGTGCCAGTCTCACTTCAGTGATCATCCCAAACTCCGTTACTTCCATCGGCAACTCCGCATTCCGCTACTGCACCGGACTGACATCCGTGACCATTCCCAACTCCGTTACCACCATCGGTAGCGCCACATTCATGGGCTGCTCCGGACTCACTTCCTTAGTCATCCCCAACTCGGTCACTTCTATCGGCACATGGGCATTCTCCAACTGCTCCGGGCTAACCTCCATGACCATTTCCAACTCAGTCACGACCATCGATGACGCGACCTTTTACTACTGTTCCGGACTCACTTCCGTGATCATTCCCAATTCTGTCACTGCCATCGGTGAACGAGCCTTCTCCGGCTGCTCCGGACTCACTTCCGTGACTATTCCCAGCTCCGTCACTAATATCGGCGAATACGCCTTCTACGGCTGTTCCAGGCTTACTTCCGTGACCATTCCAAACTCTGTCGCTTCTATCTGCAAATACGCTTTCTCAAACTGTTCCGGGCTTACTTCCGTAACCATTCCCCAGTCTATCACTTCTATCGGCGACGATATCTTCTACGGCTGTCCGGGCTCACGTCCATGGTAGTTGACAAAAATAATGGCACATTTGATTCTCGCGACAATTGCAATGCAATTATAGAAACTTCAACGAACAAATTAGTCGTTGGTTGTAAAAGTACCATCATTCCCAATTCCGTCACTTTCATTGGTAACGCCGCATTCTCCGGCTGCTCCGGGCTCACTTCCGTAATCATACCCAATTCTGTCACAGCCATCGGTGAGCGAGCCTTCAACCGCTGCTCCGGGCTCACTTCCGTGACTATTCCCAACTCCGTCTCTTCTATCGGCGACGAAGCCTTCTACAACTGCATCTGGCTGACTTCCGTGTTCATTCCAAACTCCGTCACTACCATCGGCAAAAGCGTCTTCTCCTACTGCGGACGGCTGACCTCTATGACCATCCCCAACTCCATCACTTCGGTCAACAATGCAACCTTTCAAGGCTGCATTGGACTGACTTCCGTAACCATTCCCAACTCCGTCACTGCCATCGGCGCACGCGCTTTCGACGGTTGCTACGGACTGACATCCGTGACCATCCCCAATTCCGTCACTTCTATCAGCGAATACGCTTTCTACGGCTGTTCCGGGCTCACTTCCGTGACCATCCCTAGTTCCATCTCCACCATAGGTGCGAGCGCCTTCTCAAGCTGCTCAGGGCTCACTTCTGTGACCATACCCAACTCCGTCACTACCATAGGCGACCTCGCCTTCGAAGGCTGCTCAGGGCTAATCTCCGTAACATTTAATGCCGAAAAATGTACCGAAACGGGATCTCACGATTATCCTATATTTAGATACTGTAAAAATCTTACGAAATTGATTATTGGCGATAAAGTCACTACAATTCCAAGCTACGCCTTCTCTGGCTGCTCCGGACTCACGTCTGTGACCATACCCAATTCCGTCACCGCCATAGGCGAAGGCGCCTTCCGCAGCTGCTCCGGACTCACTTCCATAACCATACCTAACTCCGTCACGTCAATCGGCGGCGGCGGCTTCTTCCGTTGCTCCGGGCTAACCTCAGTGACGTTTAATGCCGAAAAATGCTCCAAGGTAGGTTCTTACAATTATCTTGCATTCAATGACTGTAAAAAACTTACAACATTGACAATCGGAGATAAAGTCACTATTATCCCAGACTACGCTTTCTTTTACTGTACCAAGCTGACAAAGCTGGTCTCTCTGGCCGTTGAACCGCCCATATGTGGCAAAGGTGCATTTGAAAAAGTTGATAAAACGACTTGTCAGTTGCTTGTCCCGCAAGAATCTATCAATAAGTACAAGACAGCCAACCAATGGAAGGATTTCTTGAATATATTAGGGTATAACGGCGTGGATGATGTGTGCGTGGACACGCAGGATGCGGTATACGAGGTGTATAACCTGCAAGGCGTGCGCGTCGGCAGTGGTATGCGCGAAGCGGAAGTCTCCGCCGACAACCTGCCCCACGGTGTCTACATCCTTGTGTCACCGCAAGGTCGCAAGAAACTGAAAATCTGAAAAGACATAATCTAAGTGACAAAAGGATGCTCATAAAAGACCATACCGAAATGCCGGGCGATGATGCCGCATATAGGCCGCCACGGCATTCGGTATGGCCATAGAGCATTCACCTATTCATTCCCAACCGCAAACATAACACTAACCATGAAACGAACATTTTTTATTCTAACAGCATTTTTCGCGTTGTTGTCCTCATCGATCCCTTCCCTCGCCTACGACTGCAAAGTTGATGGAATATACTATGATCTCAACAATGACGACAAAACAGCAAGTGTTACATATATAAGTCTCGGTTCCTCAAACAACAAGGATGCATATGTAGGTAACATTATCATCCCTGAATCTACAACTTACAACGGAACAACATATTCAGTCACTTCAATCGGCAACCGCGCCTTCCACGGCTGCTCCGGGCTCACTTCCGTGACCATCCCCAATTTCGTTACATCAATCGGCGAATACGCCTTCTACTACTGCTCCGGACTCACGTCTGTGACCATCCCCAATTCCGTCACTTCTATCGGCTATAATGCCTTCGCCGACTGCTCCGGGCTCACCTCCGTGACCATTCCCAACTCCGTCACTTCTATCGGCTCATCCGCCTTCTCCTGCTGCTCCGGGCTGACTTCAGTGACAGTTGACAAAAATAATGGCACATATGATTCTCGCGACAATTGTAATGCAATTATAGAGACATCCACGAACAAATTAATCGTTGGTTGTAATAATACTATCATCCCTAACTCCGTCACTGCCATCAGCGAATACGCCTTCTTCCGCTGCTCCGGGCTCACTTCCGTGACCATCCCCAACTCGGTCACTTCAATCGGTGACGGCGCCTTCTGTGACTGTACCGGTCTCACCTTCGTCTCCATCCCCAACTCCGTCACTTCAATCGGTTACAACACCTTCTACTACTGCTCCGGTCTCACTTCCGTGACCATCCCAAACTCCATCACCTCAATCGGCGACCGGGCCTTCGAAGGCTGCTCCGGGCTCACTTCCGTGACCATAGGCAATTCCGTCACTACAATCGGCGAATTTGCCTTCTACGGCTGCTCCAAGATCACTTCCGTGACCATCCCCAACTCCGTCACTTCCATCGGCAACTACGCCTTCTACAACTGCTCCGGGCTCTCTTCAGTGACCATCCCCAATTCCGTCACTTCAATCGGCTATGGCGCCTTCGCCAACTGCTCCGGGCTGACTTCCGTGACCATCCCCAACTCCGTTACTTCCATCAGCGAATTTGCCTTCGGCGGCTGTTCCGGGCTCACTTCAGTGACAGTTGACAAAAATAATGGCACATATGATTCTCGCTACAATTGTAATGCAATTATACATACATCCACGAACAAATTAATCGTTGGTTGTAATAATACTATCATCCCTAATTCCGTCACTTCAATCGGCGATAACGCTTTCTTGGTCTGCTCCGGGCTCACTTCCGTGACCATTCCCAACTCCGTTACTTCAATCGGCAAATACGCCTTCTACAACTGCTCCGGGCTCACTTCAGTGACCATCCCCAATTCCGTCACTTCAATCGGCTATGGCGCCTTCGGCGGCTGCTCCGGCCTCACTTCCGTGACAGTTGACAAAAATAATGGCACATATGATTCTCGCGACAATTGCAATGCAATTATAGAAACATCAACGAACAAATTAATCGTTGGTTGCAAGAATACTACCATTCCCAATTCCGTCACTTCAATCGGCGACCGGGCCTTCGAAGGCTGCTCCGGGCTCACTTCAGTGACCATCGGCAATTCCGTCACTTCTATTGGCAAATACGCTTTCGCCGGCTGCTGGGGCCTCACTTCCGTGACCATCGGCAATTCCGTCACTTCCATCGGCGACTACGCCTTCACCGACTGCTCCGGGCTGACTTCAGTGACCATCGGCAACTCCGTCACTTCAATCGGCTACGATGCCTTCCGCGGCTGCTCCGGGCTGACAAAGCTGGTCTCTCTGGCCGTTGAACCGCCCATATGTGGCAGAGGTGCATTTGAAAAAGTTGATAAAACGACTTGTCAGTTGCTTGTCCCGGAAGAATCTATCAATAAATACAAGACAGCCGACCAATGGAAGGAATTCTTGTATATATTAGGGTATGACGGCGTGGATGACGTGAGCGTGGATTCGCAGAACGCGGTCTACGAGGTGTACAACCTGCAAGGCGTGCGTGTCGGCAGTGGTATGCGCGAAGCGGAAGTCACCGCCGACAACCTGCCCCACGGCGTCTACATCCTTGTGTCGCCGCAAGGTCGCAAAAAGCTGAAAATCTGAACTGATTCACTTATCATACTCACCTGAAAAGCGCGGATGTCGGCGGCTATTGCCTCCCGATATCCGCGCCTGTTCTGTGTGCTAATTCGCATTGCCATAGCCCGGAAGAAGCCGCGTCAAGCAAATCCGGGGTTACGATGGATGTTCAAAACCGTAAAAGCCCAAACGCAAAGGCCCACAATTTCAGACATGCACAAAAACATCCCCAATCGGCTAATAATGACAATATTACGGCACTTTGTAAAATCATTAAGTACTGGGATATGTATCCGTATTTATCTTATAAAAGCCGTATTGAGAAGCTCAAGAAGTCGCTCGGCATTCAAGCCTCTAAGCTTTGCATTTTTGAAGAAATCGGTATTTGGTAGTTCTCCTATTCTTTGATATAAGTCTTTTATGTCGTTTTTCAACTTTTCAGGAAGTGTAAAGTGAGAATCCTGCGGCAGCATAGCAATCAGCCTAAACACATCCTTCTTATGCTTCTCGATATCTCGACTATCTACCTGTTCGCCTTCTGCTTTTCTATCCAGCATCTCCGTATATGCTTTAGCTTTCAAACAAATTAGAGCCTCCGGATTTGCGACATGGATGTCGTCAATATATCTGCTATGCTCAATCGTGAATGCATAGTAGTCGTCATCCATTAGAATTGCAGACAGACTGGAGAGACCCTCTCCAACGCTAATCGGTTCTATATGTACATCCGGCGGAAGGATTAGAATGCCTGTAGTTCTTGCAAAAAGCTCTATTTGCTTCGGATAGGTCTTGTCTTGAGGATTGGTAAAACGATAATATTCGTGTTTGAATTCGTTTTCTCCTTTGTTTCGGTGACCATAATCGGCAGCTTTGATAAAATCCCACAAACGTAATCCGAAATCAGGTGTAAGGGCTTCAACAACAAGTACAAGGTCAAGATCCTTCGTTGCACGAGGATTCATATCAAGTTCTTCTTCAAGCAGATTGCACGCAGCCCCACCTATTAGCACATACTTGTCTTTATAATCACTGAAGTATTCCTTCCAGCGTTCAATTCCTGTTACCATTTCATACCTTTAATTAAAGTGTCACATTCCAACTGTACTCTTTCATCATCGCTATCTCTCATGCACAGATAAAGCGAAAGTTTGTCTACTATTCCGATTTCTGACAAAAACGTCGGAGAGTATTTCCATACTTCGACCTTTATGTCCCCGTATCGTTTGTTCATTATTGCAGCATTCTCTTTGGCTGTCGTTTTGTCAATTGCAACGACAGTGGTTGTTGGCTCTGCAAGCATGGTATAATGTCCCATTGCTGTTTCACCGGACATCAAACTTCCCGTAGGTTTTATGTCAGCGAAAAGAGTGCGTTCTATAGGAGACGACATCAGTGGAAGGGATTTATTCCATAAGTCCATCTTATTCAATACTATTTGAACAGATTTCTGTTTGCCTCCGACAAGTGTAATTATATTATTGGCTTCAAGCCACCTTAGAGCGACATTGATTGTTGGGTACGCTAAACCAACCAGCTCTGCTATTTCCGAAGTATTAAAACCATCAATCGGACTCTTCACTATATGATAGATTACAAGCATCTGAGCAACAGGAGGCATTTTATTTGGCATCACCTTAGACTTGTTCCTCATTTTGCGCAGCACGATGAGAAGACTTGGAATGAAAACAAGTTTGCCCGGAACAATGAAATTTACCTTGGCATGGGTTAGCCTCGATAGATTATATGATGCGACTGATTCAAGAGCAAACACAACCGGATGGTGGAATACTTCCATCATCTTTGTCTGATGTTTGGATAGCTGCATCGGAGAAATGCTATCAAACTCGGTGGGCACCGCTATGGTAACTATCGTCTCCATAAGCTCAACATCATAAAAAGTATAGCAGCAAGCAATTGCTATAGCAAGTTTACTATCATTCTTTTTTTCATGAGCGAACATCCTTACTTCACTACCTGTCAGTTCGGCAAGAAAATCAACTACTTTATCAATATTATATTTCATATTGCATATTATATCAATAGAGATATTTTGTGCAAAAGTACATATAATATATTGATCTACCAAACTTTTACAATGAAACAACTACACAATTATGTAAATTTACGGATTTATATCTTTAGTGTCCACTAAAAAAGATCAATAGAGAACTTTGGAATTTATTACGCTCAACAGAGAGGGCGCGGATATAGGCCCGGTAGGGGTGCAATGCATTGCATCCCTACAAAACGCCACTGTAATTGACAAGTCTTTACCCACCATTACATTATTAAATTAGGCTAAAACGGCTGGGACGGATGCGGGGATGGCGGAATTTTTCGTATATTTGCACGATATTTTGCGCCGTCGGTATGGCGACGCACATCAATTGAAAATAATACAGCTAATTAAATATAAATATGGCACAACAAGAAGATGTCTTCAAGAAGATAGTTTCGCACGCCAAAGAGTACGGCTTCGTATTCCCCTCCAGCGAAATTTACGACGGCCTCGCCGCAGTGTACGACTACGGCCAAAACGGCGTCGAACTTAAGAATAATATAAAACGCTACTGGTGGGAAGCGATGACCCTGCTCCACGAGAACATCGTGGGCCTGGATTCGGCCATTTTCATGCACCCGACCATCTGGAAGGCTTCCGGACACGTGGACGCCTTCAACGATCCCCTGATAGACAACCGCGACTCCAAGAAACGCTATCGCGCCGACGTGCTCATCGAAGACCAGATAGCCAAATACGACGACAAGATTGACAAAGAAGTCAAGAAAGCCGCCAAACGCTTTGGCGACAGCTTTGACGAAGCAATGTTCCGTCAAACCAACGCCCGCGTACTCGAGCATCAAGCCAAGCGCGACGCACTACACGAGCGCTACTCCAAAGCTATGAACGACAACGATTTGGCCGAATTGCGCCAAATCATCATTGACGAAGAAATCGTCTGCCCCATATCCGGCACCAAGAACTGGACCGACGTGCGTCAGTTCAACCTGATGTTCCGCACCGAAATGGGCAGCACCTCCGACGGCGCCATGACCGTGTACCTGCGTCCCGAGACAGCTCAGGGCATCTTTGTCAACTACCTCAACGTCCAAAAGACCGGCCGTATGCGCATACCCTTCGGCATCGCGCAGATAGGCAAGGCCTTCCGCAACGAGATTGTCGCTCGCCAATTCATCTTCCGTATGCGCGAATTCGAGCAGATGGAGATGCAATTCTTTGTACGTCCCGGCGAGGAAATCAAGTGGTTCGAGCAATGGAAAAAATGGCGTCTGGCCTGGCACAAAGCCCTCGGCATGGGCGATGAAAAATATCGCTTCCACGACCACGACAAACTGGCACACTACGCCAACGCCGCCACCGATATCGAATTCCGTATGCCCTTCGGATTCAAGGAAGTCGAAGGCATACACTCGCGCACCAACTTCGACCTGTCGCAGCACGAGAAATACTCCGGCAAGAAGATACAATACTTCGATCCCGAGCTCAACGAAAGCTACACACCATACGTCATCGAGACATCCATAGGCGTCGACCGAATGTTCCTGAGCGTGCTATGTTCGTCCTACGAAGAACAAGCCCTCGAAAACGGCGAGACTCGCGTAGTGCTCCACCTGCCCGAGCCGCTGGCACCCGTCAAATGCGCCGTAATGCCTCTGGTCCGCAAAGACGGACTGCCCGAAAAAGCACGCGAAATTGTCAACGACCTCAAATTCGACTTCGCCACACATTACGACGAAAAAGACTCCATAGGCAAGCGCTACCGTCGCCAAGATGCCATAGGCACGCCCTTCTGCATCACCGTCGACCATCAGACGCTCGAAGACAATACCGTCACCTTGCGCGAGCGCGACTCCATGGCTCAGACACGCGTCAACATCGCCGACCTGCACAGCCTTATCCACGACCGCGTAAGCCTCAACGGGCTGCTGCGTCGCCTCGGATAAACAGCTTCCGATGCCTATCATAACACAACCAACGACACCGATACACATTATTAACAACTAATAAATACCTACAATGGCATTTAGTTTCACCTCCCCCTCGTCCGGCGCCCCCGTCAAGAAATCCAACGTCATTTGGGGCATAGTCATATTCGTCCTCCTCGTCCTCGTACTTGGCGGCGGATGCACCTACAACTCCATGGTCTCCAAGCAAGAAGCCGTAGACCGAGCATGGAATGACGTCCAAACCTCATACCAACGTCGTTTCGACCTCATCCCCAACTTGGTGAACACCGTCAAGGGTTACGCCAAACACGAAAGCGGCACCCTGGCCAACGTCACCGGAATGCGCACCGGCACTCTGGCTCCCTCCGTACAGCAGGCACAGGACTCTCTGATGGCTGCACAAGACGCTGTACAGGCCTTTGGCGGACCGCACAGCCAAGGCCCCGACATGTCCAAGCTTGAAGCCGCAAACCGCGCCCTCGGCATATACGTCAACGCCGTCCATGAGGCATACCCCGACCTCAAAGCCAACGAAAACTTCAAAGACCTGCAAGTACAACTCGAAGGCACCGAAAACCGCATCAGCACCGCACGCATAAAATACAACGATGCCGTAATGAAATACAATGTCGCCATACGCCGCTTCCCGGCCAACATTTTCGCCGGACTCTTCGGGTTTAATACGATGCAAGGCTTCCAAGCCGAGGCGGGCGCCCAAAAAGCCGTAACAGTCAGCTTCGATGACTAAACAAGCGGCAGCAATGTCGCGACACACGCAAAGCACACGCAAGACACTGTCAATGAAACGCATACACTCAACCATCCTCATAGCGCTCGCTGCCGGAGCCGCCCTATTCCAATCGGCATGCAGCGACAACAACAACGAGCAGCTTTGGGATCAATATGCCGAGTGGCGCAACGCCAATATCTCGTGGATAGAAGCCCAGGCCAAGCGCACCAACGCCGACGGAACACCCTACTACACCAAAGTGGTGGCTCCATGGGACGTCTCCGCATACGTCTTGATGCACACCATCGACGGACCGCACACAGACAATCTCGTGCCCCTGTCCACATCCACCACCGATGTCCGCTACCACCTCCACCTATATGACGGCACACCCGTGGACTCGTCCACCAATATCAAGACCTATGGAGATGGCATCTTCCGTTCGCGACTCAACGATGACGGCCTGATTGCCGGATGGAAACTTGCCGTGCAAAACATGCACGCAGGCGACAGCGTAGAAGTGCTCATACCATACGCCCAAGCATACGGCACACAGAGCCTCGGCGTCATCAAACCCTACTCGGCACTGCGCTTCAACCTCCGTTTGGTAGACATCCCCTTCTACGAACTGCCAAACTACGGCAACTGACACAGACTGACGCCGCCACAGTCAAAAGACCTCCGGACGCCAAGCCATCCGGCACACATGATACTACAGCAGGCACACACGGGCACACAGAGCCCGGCGATGCCTGCTGTAGCCTTATACCGACAGACAACAGACACCCGGCGGCAGACGACGCCGCATCCTAAAAGCCATAGACATGCCACGACCTTCACGCCTTGCAGTCATAGCCTCACTTGCCGCAACGCTATATTGCGCCGCTGCAGCACAAACCGCTGCAGCACAAGACGCAGACACAGACACCGCCGTAATCAACACCTCCGCAATGACCTCCATAAAGGCAGACAGCGCCTCGCTGCTGCCCCGCCGCGCCGTTGTACTGTACGGCGACATACGCAGCGCCGACAACCAAGTCGTACAGATATACTTTTCTCGCGAAGGATTATCCTTCAACGAGGCCGAGGCGCCGCGCTTCCTGCTGCTTGACCGCAAAGGCCGCATAGCCTTCGGCATCGGCGGGACACTCTACGCCACAGCATCCACCGACTTCTCGGGCGCCATAGACAGCCGCAACTTTACCTCAGCCAACATCGCCGTACCAAACACCGATGCCGCCGCCCGGCGCTTCGGAGCAGACATCTCCAACTCAAGCCTGTACGTACGTCTCGTCGGCCGCTCGGCCCGTCTCGGTCTGTATACCGTGTACTTCCGCTCCAACTTTACCGGCGGAGGCGAAGACGGCTACGGCTTCCGTCTCAAGCAGGCCTACATACGCCTCAAAGGCTTCACCATAGGTCTCGACAACAGCACCTTCGTCGATGCCGGCACACAAGCGCCAACCATCGACCCGCAAGGCCCCGCCGGCCAAGTGTGCGCCAAGAACGTTCTGTTCCGCTACACCACGCCGGTATACCGCGGTCTGCGTGCCGCACTCTCCATCGAGGTGCCGCGCACATCCTACAGCACCGGCACGCACGCTTCAAGCGCCACCACACGCATCCCCGACATCCCGTTCTACGTCCAGTACAGCGGTCGTAGCGGATGGCGCATCCGCCTTAGCGCAATATACCGCGACCTTGCCTACCGTGACCTCGTTGCACAGGCCAATCGCCGCCACGCCGGATGGGGCGTACATCTGGGAACAGTCGTACCCTTAGGCATATTCAAGCCCTTCGGGCACATAGCCTACGGACACGGAATCTCATCGTATATCAACGATCTCGATGGGCGCAACCTCGACCTCGTTCCCGATGCCGACAATCCCGGACGGCTCAAAGCACCCGAAGTATATGCCTGGACCATAGGCACCTACTTCTATTTCAGCCCCCAAGCATACATAACTACCGGATACAGCCGCGCACAGGTAAACCACACCGCAGCCACTGCCGACACCGGGACAGCTTCCGCCCCGGCTGCTTACCGGTACGGCCGGTATATTTACGCCAACGCCTACTACGAAGTGGACGACAACTTCCGCCTCGGCATCGAATACATCCACGGCACACGCGCCAATTTCGCCACAGACGACGGCATACACACCGGCCATGCCAATCGTTTGAGCGCCATGCTCCGCTACTCATTCTGAGCAAAGCGGACGTATATTCGCGCTCAATACGGCAGGGGCATAATGGCGGTTTTTGTAGGGGGTGTCCACGTTTTGGCACAACTCCACACAACAAGCGCAAAACAACCATCTCGGGAGCGTGAAAAATGCTTTCTTAGTTTGAAAGAACTTGAAAAGCGCAAAAAAGTTATCTACACCCACGGCAATTTATCAACATTAGGAGAACCAAACGTTTGTACTTGTCCGATTTTTAACTACATTTGCGGTGCCAAAACGTGGAACATCGCGTTCCACGCCACAAGACCGGCTTAGCCGCGCTCCTATCGCAGAGACCGTTTCGCAGTCCGAGCGCACCGATGCATAGGCGTGCACGATGTTGACGCGGCAGCCATGCATAAAGCATTCGAGGCATGTCCAAGCGGCATCCCCGAAGCGTGAACATATTTCCGGACATATCACTATAGTATATATATGGGTAAAATCATTGCAATAGCAAACCAGAAAGGCGGAGTGGGCAAGACCACTACAACCATCAACCTCGCCGCCAGCCTCGCCGCCGAGGGCAAAAAGGTGCTCATCATCGATGCCGACCCACAGGCCAACGCCACCAGCGGCTACGGCATCGACCCTGCATCTATGACATCGTCCATATACGAATGCCTGGTAGACGGCTATCCGCTTGACGGCTCGCAGGTGAAAACCTGCGTCGAAGGCCTCGAGCTGGTAGGCAGCCGCATCGACCTGGCCGGTGCCGAATTGGAGCTCATCAATCAGCCCGAGCGCGAACGCGTACTCTCCAAACTTCTCGAGCCGATACGTGCCAAATACGATTACATCCTCATAGACTGCTCGCCCTCACTGGGACTGATTACGGTCAACGCGCTTACCGCAGCCGACAGCGTCATCATCCCCGTACAGGCCGAATACTTTGCCCTCGAAGGCATCTCCAAGCTGCTCAACACGATACGTATCATCAAGAAACGCCTCAACCCCGATTTGGAAATCGAAGGCTTCCTGCTGACCATGTACGACTCGCGCCTGCGTCTGGCCAATCAAATCTACGAAGAACTGAAGACCTACTTTGCAGACATGATCTTTGACACGGTAATACCGCGCAACATCAAACTCAGCGAAGCACCCAGCCACGGACTTCCCGTACTGATGTACGATCCGGAGAGCCGCGGCGCCACTTCACACGTAGCCCTGGCCAAAGAAATCATTGCCAAGCACGACGCCAAGCAGTCCTAACCCCGCACATATCTCCAAAGACACCATCATGACACAGAAACACAGCGCATTAGGCCGCGGATTAGGCTCGCTCATAACCATGGACGATGTGCCCGCACGCGGTTCCTCGGCCATCAACGACATCCCACTATCCCAAATACAGCCCAACCCCGAGCAACCACGCAGAACCTTCGACGAAGAAGCATTAGATGAGCTGGCCGCCAGCATACGCGAACTGGGTATCATCCAGCCGCTATCACTGCGCAAAACCGGCCCCGACAGCTATCAGATTATTGCCGGCGAACGTCGCTTCCGCGCCGCTACGCGTGCCGGGCTCACCCATGTTCCGGCATACATACGCACCGCCAACGAGGCCGAGCTCACCGAAATGGCACTGATTGAGAACATCCAACGCGAAGACCTCAACGCCATCGAGATAGCCCTGACGTTCAAGAAATTGTTAGACCAATACAACCTGACACAAGAAAGGTTGAGCGAGCGTATAGGCAAAAAACGCGCCACCATAGCCAACTTCCTGCGTCTGCTGCGCCTGCCAGCCGAAGTACAGCTGGGGCTGCGCGACAAGCGAGTAGATATGGGACACGCACGCGCCCTGCTCACCATAGACAAGCCGGCGCTCCAACTCAAGTTGTACAACGAAATACTGCGCAAAGGACTGTCCGTGCGCCGCGTCGAAGAACTCGCACGCCAATACCGGGAACGAGATTCCGCCTCCAAGCCCGGCGATGATGCCCATAAAAGCACTTCACGCTACTCGGCCGGCGACTTTGACGTTTTAGGCAAACAGCTGTCCTCAACATTTAACACAAAGGTCAAATTCAGCTGCAACCGCTCGGGCAAGGGCCAAATATCCTTCCCTTTTGCCAACGATGACGAATTGGAACGCCTCATCACAATGTTCGACTCGCTAAAACCCGCAGCAAATTGAGCCGACGGGCAAATATATTATTACGCCTGATTGCCACGGCGGCCGTGGCATTCTGTACCGCCGTCCCCGTAAAGGCCGGTAGTCAGACACCGTCCGAAAGCGACACGCTGCATATCGCAGCCATGGAGACCCCGATGACCGTCGAGACACCCGTGGCCGTCGGCGACAGCAGCATTTTAGGCATGGACACCCTCAGCGTAGTCGGCGAATTTGATCCCTTCGGTGACTACGACCTATGGGAAGAGCGCGAAGTCGCTTTCAACCCCTCGCCCACACGCGCCGTATGGATGTCGGCACTATTTCCCGGACTGGGCCAGATATACAACCGCCGCTGGTGGAAACTGCCACTCGTGGCCGGCGGATTTATGGGCCTGGGCTACGGCGTATCTTGGAACAACAAGATGCTCAAGGACTACCAGCAAGCCTATCGCGATATCATGGACAACGACCCGGCCACGCGGTCGTACATGAATTTCTTTCCGCCCACCACCACCGAGGACTCGCTGGACAAGCAATGGCTCACCAATCTACTCAAAAGCCGCAAAGACTTCTACCGTCGCAACCGCGACCTCTGCATCATATCCATGGTCGGAGTGTACCTGCTGGCGATGCTTGACGCCTACGTCGATGCTTCGCTGTCGCATTTTGACATCACACCCGACCTATCCATGGACGTACACCCGGCCGTAATACCCGATGCACGATCACGGCTTCCGGGATTCGGGCTATGTTGGGCCATAAGTTTTTGACACACAACCGCAAGCCTGCATTTCCATACATCCCGCCAACCATTAACGCAAAACCAATCCCCGCCAATGAACAAAATAAAGACACGCCTCATAGCCGCCACAGCTGCCACCATCCTTGGCACCTGGACATCCTCCGCCGCACTGACCGTGCGCTCCATAGCCGCCGATACCATCAGCGCCGACAACATCGTTGTCCCCGAAAGCTTCGAAATCGATACGCATGCAATGATGCAGAGCTGGTATCTAACCAACTACGCCGTGCTCGACCGCAACGCCGACCGCCGTGCCAACGTCCCCACCACCGATCAGGAATACATCGACCGCCTGCAACGCATGCCCGCCGTCATCGAAATGCCCTACAACAAGATTGTACGTGCATTCATCGACATGTACGTCGAGCGCAAGAAGTCGTTGGTCGAATCGATGCTTGGCATGAGCCTCTACTACATGCCCATCTTCGAACAAGCGCTGGACAAGTACGGCATGCCCATGGAGCTCAAGTACCTGCCCATTATCGAATCGGCGCTCAACCCCACGGCCGTATCACGCGCCGGCGCCACCGGACTATGGCAATTCATGCTTGACACGGCCAAAGGATTGGGGCTCGAAATCAATTCGCTGGTAGACCAGCGCCGCGACCCCTACCTTTCCTCGGACGCCGCCGCACGCTACCTCAAACAGCTATACAACAGCTACGGCGACTGGTCGCTGGCCATCGCCGCCTACAACTGCGGCCCCGGCAACGTCAACAAGGCCCTGCGCCGTGCCGGAGGAGGCAAAAAAGATTTCTGGGAAATATACCCCTTCCTACCCCGTGAGACACGCGACTACATCCCGGCATTCATAGCCGCCAACTATGCCATGACCTATTACAACCACCATAACATCTCGCCGGCACTGGCATCGCGTCCCATCGTCACAGACACCGTACACGTCAACAAGCGCGTCCATTTCCAACAGATTTCGGACGTCATGGGCATATCTATGGACGAATTGCGCGTGCTCAATCCCCAATACCGCACCGACGTCATCCCGGGAGATATCCACCCATACGCTCTCATCCTCCCCAACATTCAAGCCTACTGCTATATAGCCAACGAAGACTCCATAGTCAACCATAACGCCGAGCTGTATGCCCGCCGCGATGTCGTCGAGCCATCCACCGGCACCACCGTCACCGCCGGAGACGGCGGCCAATATGTCGAAGAAGTCATCGTCAAATACCACAAGGTGCGCCGCGGCGAAAACCTTGCATCCATTGCGCGCCGCTATGGCGTCAGTCAGCAGTCCATACGCCGTACCAACGGCATAGGCCGCCGCGTACGCCGAGGTCAAACACTGCGCATCAACACCATACAGCGCCGCTATGTGCCCGCGCCCGCACAGCAGGACAGCACAGCCACGCCCGACACCAAGCCGCAAGTGGCTGCATCCGACACCGTACCAGACACCAAGACCAACGAAACGGCCGAACCCACACCGCAGACACGTCAGGTGACCGATGCAATGTCCAACGCCAAAAACAACGACAAGAAAAATGACAACGGCCGCAAAAACTCGCGCAAAAAGACCGAGAGCAAACCCGTCAAGCACAAAGTCTCCTCGGGCGAAAACCTCACCAAGATAGCCAAGCGCTATGGCATCACCGTAGATCAACTGCGTAGCGCCAACAACATCTCCGGAGACAACATCCAAGCCGGGCAGACACTTACCATACCCTCCAAGGACGTCAAGTCAGGCAAAAAGAGCTCATCCAAGAAGAAAAGCCGCCGTCGCCGCCGCTAATCAACAACCACATTCTAACTGCATATACGCACCTTAGTTCCATATAATATTATGAGTACAAAAGTCCCGGCATCCGATTCCGATGCCATCTTCGAGCAAAAGGCCCAAGCGCCTTATACCCCGGCGGAGTCCTGTCCTCCGGCGGACGCCGACCCCGTCGACCTGCCCGAAAACGCCTTCCGCGAACTCGGCAAAGACGAGAACTATCGTCCCGTGATGCACCCCGCGCGCCAATACGCCGAAGTCACGCCCTACTCCGTCATCATGGGCCTGATTTTGGCAGTGGTATTCAGCGCCGCTGCCGCATACCTCGGGCTCAAAGTCGGCCAAGTATTCGAGGCCGCCATACCCATCGCTATCATAGCCGTAGGCTTCAGCAACTGGCGCAAAGTCCAAAACCCACTGGGCCAAAACGTCATCATCCAATCCATAGGCGCATGCTCGGGCGTCATCGTTGCCGGCGCCATCTTTACCCTGCCGGCGCTCTACATCCTGCAAGCCAAGTTCCCCGAGATTTCGGTCAACTTCATACAGATATTCCTCAGCTCGCTCTTCGGCGGCGTTCTGGGTATACTATTCTTCATACCCTTCCGACGCTACTTCGTCAAGGACATGCATGGCAAGTATCCATTTCCCGAAGCGACAGCCACGACACAGGTGCTCATCAGCGGCAACGCCTCCGGCGCTCAATCTCAATCGCGTGTGCTGATTATTGCAGCCCTCATCGGCGGCCTGTATGACTACATCGTCGCCACATTCGGTGTATGGTCCGAAACCATCACCACCACCGCCTACAGCTGGGGACACGCCATCGCCGAAAAATTCAAATTTGTATTTTCGTGCAACACCGGCGCTGCCGTCCTTGGCTTGGGATACATCGTGGGGCTAAAATATGCCTTCGTTATCTTTGCCGGCAGTATCTTCGTATGGTGGTTCATCATCCCGCTGATGGGCAGCGACTTCGGCTCTCCCCAATTTGCCGGGATGATGCCTGACGAAATATTCAAGCAAGTACGCGGCATCGGCATCGGCGGTATAGCCATGGCCGGCATCATCGGCATCATCAAGTCCTGGGGCGTCATACGCGAAGCCGTGGGTCTCGCCTCCAAAGAATTCAAGGGCAAAACAAGCGCTCAGAAGCCCGTACGCTGGCAACTGGACATCTCGATGAAGCACATCACCTATTTCATCGCTTTGGCCCTTGTGGCAGTGCTGCTGTTCTTCTGGCTCGGCGTCATCCACACTTTCTGGCAGGCAGCCATCGCATGGCTGGTAGTCACGGTCATTGCCTTCCTGTTCACCACCGTGGCTGCCAATGCTATAGCCATCGTGGGCAGTAACCCCGTAAGCGGTATGACCCTGATGACACTCATCATCGCCTCCGCCGTGTTTGTCGCCATAGGGCTCAACGGCACCAATGGAATTGTGGCCGCCATGGTACTCGGCGGCGTGGTCTGCACCGCGCTGTCCATGGCCGGCGGCTTCGTCACCGATCTCAAAATCGGTTACTGGCTTGGCTCGACACCGCGCAAGCAGGAAAGCTGGAAATTCCTGGGGACTCTGGTGAGCGCAGCTACCGTAGGCGGCGTCATTCTGATGCTTAGCAAGGTATACGGCTTTGGCGAAAACGGTCTGGCAGCTCCTCAGGCAAGTGCCATGGCCAGTGTCATCGAGCCTATGATGATGGGCGGATCGACACCCTGGATTTTGTATATCGTCGGCGCCATACTCGCCATACTTCTCAACTGGCTGGGCGTTCCGGCTCTGGCTTTCTGCCTTGGCATGTTCCTGCCGCTACACCTCAACACCCCGATGCTTGTCGGCGGCTTGATATCCTGGTTTGTAAAACGCTCGTCCAAAGATAAAGAAGTCTGCCGTCGCCGCAGTGACCGTGGCACACTGATATCCTCCGGCCTTATCGCCGGCGGTGCCTTATTCGGCGTATTCTCGGCCATCACCGTACTTTGCGGACACGAAGCGCCATCCAACGGCGGCGAATTCCTGCCTCAGATACTCGGCATCGTAGCATATGCCTGCATCATAGGCTACTTGTACATATCTTCACGCAAGGCTAAGTAACTGACGAACCATCACACACAGCATAAAACAGGCCCCATGTCCCGGCGCATCATAGCGCTGGCATGGCCATCCATAGCCACCAACGTCACCACGCCGTTGATGGCTATGGTTGATTTGGCCATTGTGGGACACCTTGGCGGCATGGCTTCCATCGGAGCCGTGGCCATAGGCGGCGCGATGTTCAACATGCTATATTGGCTCACCAACTTCCTGCGCATGGGCACCTCGGGCTTCACGGCACAAGCCCACGGCAGCGGCGACAAAGCCGCTATGGCCGGCACGCTGGCCCGTGCACTGACCGTGGCGCTGGCCCTGTCACTGCCCATGATTGCTTTCTCGGGACTCATTGCCGACGGTATGCAAGCCTTTATGGCGCCCGAAGGCGGCGCCACTGTCGAGCAGGCACGACGATACTTCGGCACAGCAATTTGGGGCGCCCCCGCAGTACTGGCCACCTATTCACTGTCCGGATGGTTCACCGGGATGCAAGACACACGTCCCATTCTGCTGATGGCCGTGGTACAAAACGTGCTCAATGTCATAATATCGCTCGCGCTGGTGTACGCCCTCGACATGGACATCGAAGGCGTCGCTTTGGGTACCGCCATATCACAGTGGATAGGCGCCGGCACCGGGCTGGCTGTCAGTGCAAGGCTGCGACGCCGCACCGACATGCCGTCCATGCGTAAGACCATACGACACGCCGGGGTATCGCTCGGGCGCTTTTTTCGCGTCAACGGCGACATCTTTCTGCGCACACTGTGCTTGGTGTGCGTCACCCTATGGTTTACGCGTCAGGGGGCACGCATAGGTGCCGATGTTCTGGCAGCCAACGCCTTACTTATGCAGCTGTTCATGCTGTTCTCGTTCTTTATGGACGGCTTTGCTTTTGCCGGTGAAGCATTGGCCGGGCACCTCTACGGTGCCGGGGACGAGAGTTCGCTACAACGCTGTGTGCGCGTGCTGCTGCTTTGGGGCATTGCGCTGGCGGCGGCTGTATCTCTGCTATATGCCGTGGGCGGCAACGTCATCCTCGGACTACTGACAGACGACGCGATGGTCAGAGCCACCGCAGCCAAATACCTCCCATGGGCCGCCGCCGTTCCCATCTGCGGATTTATGGCCTTTGTATGGGACGGGGTGTTCGTAGGTCTGACCCTGACCCGGCAGATGCTGGCATCTATGGCCACAGCTATGCTGGTATTTTTTGCCATAGGTGTCTGGCTACCCGTACCGAGCGTTGGGAACCACGCATTTGACACCAATGACACCTTATGGCTGGCCTTCAACGTCTACCTACTATGCCGAGGCATACTACAAGCCATATTGTTTGCCCGGCGACACTGACCGGAAGGCGTCCATACCTATAGATACGCTTACTCATAAAGCATAAGTACTATCTCCCTCTAAAAAAGCACGGCACGCCGTGCAAAAAATACCTACTTTTGAGGATTGTCTGTTCGACGGAGTGCGCTTAACTTTGCGGCCGGTAATAGAGAGCCTTTTGCCTCATTATGCCACCCTTTTAATGAGCCTAACGGCGCAACGCCACAGAGCATACACATGAACACCTCCACAATCAGACGCATATTTGCGACATCGGTTGTCCTGACAGCCGCCATACACACAGCATTAGCTGTGCGACTTAGCGGACGCGTTGTCGATAAAGCCGACGGCGAGCCGCTGGCTTTTGCCTCCATCGAAGTCAATCCGGGCAAGCATGTCATGGCCACAGATGCCGACGGACGTTGGAATATGGACATCCCCGGCGGCAAGTACACCGTCACGGCATCCTACGTCGGCTACGCCACCAAGAGCCGGGTCGTCACGCTCACCGATGCCATCGCATTGGACATCCGGCTGGAAACATCCGCCACCGTCCTGGGACAAGTGACCGTCACTGCACGCGAAAACCGCGGCATAACCACCTCGTCGCGTATCGACCGCTCAGCCATGGAGCACCTGCAACCCACAAGTTTCACCGACATACTCGAACTGCTGCCCGGCGGAATATCCAAAAATCCCGACATGGGATCGGTCAACACTATCACGTTGCGTGAGACAGGCGCCGTCAGCGCCACCGGCGAGCGCAGTTCTTTGTCTTCGCAGTACGCCACCACATCCATGGGCACGGCCTTTGTGGTAGACGGAGCGCCCATCAACACCGATGCAAACATCCAGAGCATACCCGCGTCCACAACATCAGACCCGGAGAGCCGGCGCGATATCACCAACCGCGGCGTCGATATGCGCACCATATCCACAGACAACATCGAAAGCGTAGAGATTGTCCGCGGTATCCCCTCGGCCGAATACGGCAATCTCACCTCCGGCGTGGTAAACATCAAGCGCATAGCGCGTGCCACGCCGTTCACAGCACGTCTGAAAGTAGACGAATACTCCAAACTATTCTCCTTTGGCAAAGGCCTGGCCTTGGGCAAGCACGTGCTCAATATTGATGCCGGATGGCTGGATAGCAAGACCGACCCGCGCGACAATCTCGAAAACTACAAGCGTGCCAACGCTTCACTGCGCTCGCGCCTGCACTGGGATGCCCCATCCGTCACTACGCTATGGAATATCGGTGCCGACTACACCGGCAGTTTCGACAATGCCAAAGTCGACCCCGATATCAACTATAACCGCGTAGACGAATACCGAACACGCTACAATCGCATAGCCTTGACATCGAACCTCAACTTCAATTTCAAGAAAACACTGTGGTTGAGCGCAGTGCACATCTCCACAGCCTTCTCTTACCAGCACGACCGTCTGGAACGCACGCTGCTGGTATCGCCGCGCCGCGCCGCCGTGGCCCCTACGTCTTACGATTCGGGAGTGCATGATGGCAAGCTGTTGCTGGGCGAATACATCGCCGATTACGCCAACGACGGACAGCCGCTAAGCCTATACCTGAAGGCTCGCGCCGGCGGAGCTCTGGGCTCGGACGCGGCACGTCATGCCTGGAAATTCGGCGTAGAGTACACCCTCTCGAAAAATATCGGCGACGGACAGGTCTACGACCTCGAACGCCCGCTCTCGGCCTCATGGCAGACACGCCCGCGCGCATTCAAGGACATCCCGGCGCTACACGTCGTCTCAATGTTCTTGGAAGACAATTTCACCGCCATAATCGGACGCAACACCTTGGAGCTGCAAGGCGGAGTACGCACCATCCAATTGGCCGGACTCCCCGGCGAGCGATACCTCAGCGGACGCATATACCTGGATCCGCGCGTCAATGCCGTATGGCGCTTCGCGGCCACCGCCGATGGCTTCAAGCCCTGGATTGCCGGCGGATGGGGGCTGACAACGCGTATGCCTACAGCCGACCAGTTATACCCGCAGAACGTCTACCTGGACTTCATGCAACTAAACTATTATAGTCCCTCCGACCCGTCAAGGCTGAGCCGCATCAACCTGCGCACATATATAGAGTCGCCCGTCAATAACGACCTGCGTGCCGCACGAAACCGCAAATGGGAAGTACGCGCCGGATTCAACTGGCGCGGCAACGAATTCTCCGTCACCTATTTTGACGAGCACATGTCTTCGGGGTTCCGTTACTCACCCCGCTACAGCGCCTACGCCTACCGCCAATATGACGCCACAGCCATAGATCCATCCACGCTCACGGCGCCGCCGGCCCTTGAGGACCTGCCTTATACCGACACGAGCATTCTCGGCGGGTACTCGCGCGTCACCAACGGCAGCCGCATTGACAAACGAGGCCTCGAATTCCAACTCAATACCGTACGATGGAAGGCCCTCGAAACATCACTGATAATCACCGGTGCATGGTTTCGCACACGGTACAGCAATTCGCAAGACATGATGACACCCGTGTCCGCCACCATAGGCAACACCGCCGTAAGCGACAAGTTCATTGGCGTATACCCCACCGATGATGGACGCATCAACGAGCAATTCAGCACCAATTTCATGTTCGACACCCAAATACGGCGCTGGGGCCTTATATTTACCACTACAGTCCAATGCCAATGGTGGCTCAAAACACGCCGCTTGCGCCAAAACGGCGTCCCATCACAATATCTCAGCGCCTACGACGGCTTGTACCACACGTACACCAAAGCCGATGCTCAAGACCCTGTACTGCGCACACTCATCATCAGCTACAACGATGAAAGCTTCCGTACTCAGACAGTGGCACCGGCAATATATGTCAACCTAAAGGCTACAAAGAAGATAGGCAATTGGATGAAGATTTCGGCCTTCGTAAACCGCATAATTGACTACCTGCCCTCATACCACAGCAACGGCATATTGCTGCGCCGCTACTCATCGGCATACTTCGGGATGGAGGCCAACCTGACATTCTAAACGGCAGAAAGCCCAAATCGGCGAAACGCCACATGCAAAACGCCGACAAACAGATACATAAACCGCAACAAACACGCAACCAAAGATATGAAACCATTAAGAATCTTCACACTGCTGTGGCTCGCCATTGCCACACCGACACTTACATCCTGTGATGATGACCCCGGGGCACAAAACATCGGGGTGTCCGTGATACTCACCCTTCCTTCAGACGTGGACGCATCCGCCCTGACAGACGCTACCTATACCTTTCACAACGTTTCAACCGGCACGGACTACACATTCGGCAAGGACGAGCCGCTTAGCGTCCTACCCGGACTATATGACGTGGCATTTGAAGCTCATTACACCCTGCCAAACGGCAATAAAGCAACCCTGCGCGCCAACGCCCAAAGCGTCAATATCACCACCGGACAGACGTCCATAACCCTGTCCGCGTACTCCAATATCGAAACAGACGACCTAATAATTTCCGAGATATTCTACACCGGTACAGTCACTTCCACCGGTAAGCAATACAACGGAGACCAATACGTCAAGCTGTACAACAATACCGACCACGTAATATATGCCGATGGTCTCACTTTTTTCGAAAGCAAATTCCTGACTACCCAAAAGCTCAACTTCGAGCCGGACATCATGGCCGAAGCCATTACCGTGGACGCCCTGTACACCATTCCGGGTAGCGGCAAAGACCATCCCGTACAGCCGGGCGAATACTTCATCCTCGCCGATGCAGGCATGGACCACCGCAACGGCAACTCGCTGAGTTTCAACCTCTCGCACGCCGACTTCGAGTGGTATGACATCTCTTCAAGTCCCTCCAACATGGACATCGACACTCCCACTCCCAACCTTGACAAATGGTACTGCTACACCAAAAGCTACTTCATCCTACACAACCGCGGCTTTAAGGCTTACGGTATCGCTCGAATACCCATAGACAAGGAAACTTACCTCAAAGATTACTATTACACCTACAACTACGACCTAGTGACCTCCGCCGGCACCTTCCCTATGAGTCAGTCTGCTTATCGACTGCCTAACGAATGGGTGGTAGATGTAGTCAACCTCAGCATCGAATCGGACTACAAATGGACCGTAACCGCACCCGTTCTGGACAGCGGATGGACATACTGCGGCACCATCGACAAGGACAAGACCCGCTACTTCCACGCCGTACGACGCAAGCTGTTGCACATCACCGAGAACGGCCGTGCCATATTCCAGGACACCAACAACAGCAGCCTCGACTTCAACGGACATGTCACACCCAGCGAAATCGAAAACCAAGGCACTGCCGTGGACGTCAGCGGTAAAACGGCCGACACTCGCACTTATGACGGAGTAACGCCCATAAAATGAAGAGAACAACCACCTTTGCACTGGCAACGCTGGCGGCATTGTCCGTATCGGCGACTTCCATCGATGCCAAGCCCGATGCCGTGGCCGCTTGGGTAGGCGACAGCGTCCCGGCGCTGTATGCTACCAGTGGCGACAACCCGGCCTTGCGGAGTTTTGCTCATCCCTACGGACTGACAATACTCGGCATCGACTACGGCACCATGCGCCGCGACAGCATCATCGCGCCGCAACTGGGACGCGGCTTCGACCGATATGGCGTGGGGGCTTCCACGTATACGCGCGTCGGCTCCGATATGGTACTCGAAGGACACGCCTCGTACCATCGCGGCACCACACGAGATGTTGTATGGAACGAAACGGCGGACATCTTTATGATCTACCCATATATGGCGGCGGACAGCGTTGGCGGAGACATTCAAAACGAGATTTACGACTTCGGAGGGTCGTACAGCGACCGTCGCGGACGGCTACTATGGGGCGTCTCGCTGGATTACACTGCCGGACTGCATTGGCGCAGTCGTGACCCGCGACCACGAAACGTAACCGCCAACCTGCGCATTCGCGCCGGCATCGCTTGGGCTCTGTCGCCCAAGGCTATAGCAGGATTTGCCGCACGTTACACGCGATACAAGCAGACCTCGTCCATCAAGTTTGAGAGCGAAATGGGTCAGGACAAAGTGTACCACCTCACCGGTCTTGGCACACAGTATCAACGCTTTGCCGGCTCGGGATTGTCCACGCATTACAACGCCGACCTTTGGGGCGTCAGCATCGACCTGCGACCCGACAGCATCGGTGGCACCGGCCCTTCGGCTTCGTTCTCCTACGACGGCATGAACATGAACATCCTGCTCATCGACCTCAACAAGCTACCCATGGCCAAAATCACAAGTTATGCCTTGGACGCTCGCGCCGGATACACATGGCGGTGCAACTTGAATTCTTGGAGCGTTATGGCCTTTGCTTCGACAAGTCTGCGCAAAGGCACTGAGAATATCTTCGGCGACCCGGCCTCGGGCATATATCCACAAATAGGCTCCCTGTCAATGTACCGTCACCGCCTATGCAATGCAGGCGCCGAAATGCTTTGGGTGATGCAACGCGACCATATAACGGTGTTCAGCGCACGTCTGTCTTCTAAATACCAACGTTCCATGCAACTGTACATCAGCCCGCGACAAAAGATGGAAGCCGAGCGCTGGCTTACTTCGGCAGACCTGGGCGTCACCTTACCGCTGAAAGGCCGCATACTCGGGCATCTCAATATCGGAGCTTGCGTAGCTCCGGTATTGTCGTCCAACCTTGAGTATACGGCCGCCAATGCCCCCCACAGCCTGCACATGCTCATGATGTCGCAATATGATGTCCTCGCCGCCGGCACCTCGGCCTTCGATGCGGCAGTTGCCGTAACAATACCCGTGGGACAAATAGCACTGCGCCCGCAGCTACGATATACACACGGACATTACAACGGAATACGTGCCGATAGCGATGCGCTCGAAGCCGCAGTAACCATCGCTTTCTGACGAGCTGAACACGATGCGACACCTTGCTCCAAAAGACAATATACATAAGCACAAATCTCATACACAGGTAATTATGAACATCTTTTCGAAAAGAATCCTGATGCCGGCCACAGCCGTACTCATAGCCTCGGCGTCCGCATGGGCCACTCTGCGCCCGCTGCCCTTGGACACTGCGATACACCGCGGCACTCTGCCCAACGGCCTGACATACTATGTTCGTGCAAACAACGAACCTGCCGGACAAGTCGATTTCTACATAGCCCAACGCGTAGGCTCGGTCAACGAGGCCGAATCGCAACGCGGACTTGCTCACTTTTTGGAGCACATGTGCTTCAACGGCACACGGCACTTTCCGGGCAATTCGCTCATAGAGTATCTGCAAGGCCTCGGCGTCAAGTTCGGCGCCAACCTCAACGCCTACACATCAACGGACGAGACGGTATACAACATCTGCGCCGTGCCCTCTCAGCGCCCAACGGCACTGGATTCGTGCCTGCTGATACTGCGCGACTGGAGCCGCGATGTTACACTTGACGACAAGGACATTGACGAGGAACGCGGTGTCATTGTCGGCGAATGGCGCCAACGCCACTCCCAGGCCTCAAACAGACTTATTGAGCGTGCCGCTCCGCGCATACTCGCCGGAAGCAAATACGGCAACCGTCTGCCCATAGGACTTATGTCTGTCGTCGAAAATTTCCCGACAGACACCCTGCGCACATTCTACGACCGATGGTACCACCCTGTCAACCAGTGTGTCATCGTTGTGGGCGACATAAATCCCCGGCACGTCATTAACGAAATCGAACGCCTGTGGGCCGATGTGCCTCTGCGCGAAGATGCTCGCTTCACGCCCACCCCGCTGCCGTCTAACCCCAAACCAATAGCGGTAGCCGTCAATGACGGCGAGCAGCCAACGCCGATGCTGATGCTGTATATCAAGCACAGCGACCTTTCGGCCGACAGCGCACTCACCATAGCCGGTCTGCGCCGCGAAGTGGTGTCATCGCTGCTTACCTCGATGCTCGCCGACCGTCTTGACGAAATCGAAAGCCGTGCAGACGCCCCGTTCACCAACCTCGGCATCGGCGACAATACGATGATGCTGGTACGCAGCACCCCGGCACTGCTGATGCGCGCCGTAGCTCGTCCCGGACGTCAAGCCGAGGCTATGAGTCAATGGGCCACCGAACTGAAACGTGCCGCTCGTCTGGGCTTCGCTCAATCCGAATTGGAACGCGCCAAGACAGACTTCCGCGCCGACGAGGACTCACGATTTGCCACACGTGACAAGGTCTCCAATACGGAATATGCACGCCGATATGTGCGCAACTTCCTTGACGGAGGCGCATTGCCCGATGCCATAGCACGTCACAAGATGCTGCGCGGCGTCCTCGCTTCCATCACCACGGACGAAGTGACGGCATACCTACGCAGCATCATTCGCGATGACGATGCTAATGTCACGATGCTGGCTTATATCCCCGGAACGGACAGCACAGCCAACACCTCCATCGAGCAAAGCCTCGTGGACGCGTGGACCGGAGTGGACACAGCCTCCCTTACACCCTGGGTAGACAAGGTTGTGGATGCTCCCCTACTGGCCAAGCAGCCCAAAGCCGGCAAAATCGTCAAGGACACCGCCGGCCCGTACAACAGCCGCCGATGGAAACTGTCCAACGGCATTAACGTTGTACTCATGCCCACGGACTACAACCCCGACCGCGTAACCATACAGGGCTACAGCACCGGCGGTTTCGCCGCCAAATATGACACGGCAATGTTCGCCAACTACAAGATGGCTAACGAAATCATCGGCGCCGGCGCTTTCGGCGAGTTCAACGCTACGGCTCTGCGCAAACGCCTTGCCGGAACCAATATAAAGAGCGTCATCGCCATCGACAAAAACGAGGAAACCCTCGGAGTAGGAACCACCCCGGCTTCGCTCGAAACTGCCTTTCAGGTCCTCTACCTCAAGGCCACCGGTGCTTGCAAAGACAGCACAGCCTTCACCGCCGCAATCGAAAACCAACGTGTAAAGCTCGAAGGCAATCGAAACAATATCACCTACGCCATGGCCGACTCGATACACTCCAACGTGTTCCGCGACCATCCCCTCGAACGCAAGCTCCGCGCCACCGACCTCAAGGACGTGGATTACGACAAAATCATGCAGCTATACCACGAACGCTTTGACGATATGGGCGACTTCACATTCTATATCGTGGGCAAGTTTGACATCGACAGCATACGCCCGCTGGTATGCCGATATCTGGCATCGCTGCCCTCGGGCGCACGCGCCAAACATCCTGAAAAAGAAGGCGATGTAGGACTTGGATACGTCCGGGGGCAAGTAACCAAAGTGCTGCACCACCCGGCCGAAGTCAAGCAGGCCATCTGCTACACGTTCTATAACAACGACTCGCATTGGGACATCAACTCTATGGTGGCCGGACGCGCACTCGGCTCGGTGGCCGGCGATATGTTGCGCAAGGAGCTGCGCGAGGCTCGCGGCTGGACTTACGGAGTGAAGACGCACATAGGCATTCCTTCGCACATCAACGGCGACGGACGCGAGTATTTCATCATGCCGGTATATGTCCGTGTGGCGCCCGAAAACGCTAAGGAGACTATGAATATCGTTGACTGCATCGTCAAGAGCCTCTGCGATCCGGCCAACATCTCGCAGGATGCCGTAGACCAGGCTCGCAGCTATATGCTCAAAAACTGGGACGAAGCCCAACGCGACAACGGATATTGGATGAGCGTACTTCGCGGCATCGACTTCTACGGCCAAGACCTCAACGCCGATTTCCCGGCCACAGTCAAGGCTATGACTCCGCAAAGCCTTGCCGAGTGGGCCAAGAGCGTAATTCCGACTGCAAACCGACTACAACTGACAATGATGCCGGACTAATCCTCCGAGCACATTCCGATATGACACAAGGCCGATGCTCCGATGCGTCGGCCTTGTTTTTTCCGTTAAGCGACAGTTCGCAGGTCCACCTTAACGGAAAAACAAGTATGTTTTTTGTCGGGCAAAAAAAATACCTTACAAAATTTGGAGACAAAACCCGGCTCTTGCTATCTTTGTCCCGATATTTGCCGGGTGCTTCTTGCTTCACAAAAAACCCGCCCAACGATTACGCAATTACTCACAAACAAAATAAGCACACTACACGCGTATGAAACTAAGAACACTACTCGCAGCCTCCGTTTTTGCGGCAATACTATCGTCCGTACCGGCTTACGCCGTAACCCCGGCTTCGGGATATTGCGGCGAAGGTGGCGGTAGCGAAAACACAGTATCATGGAGTGTCGATGCCGATGGAGTATTGACTCTATCCGGCCAATGGACCGAAGACTCAAAAAACTTCGAAGGGTATATGCGAAACTTCCTCCGCGAACCATACGGACCTTGGAGCAAGGACATTGTCAAAATTGTAATCAAGAAAGGCGTAAGGAGAATTGGCTCCTCGGCATTTCGTGGTTGCACAAAGGTGAAGGAAGTGGTCTTCGAGGACAAAGACAGCCCTATAAAATTCAGCTATGACGTTTTCTATAGATGTGAATCGCTGGAAAGTTTCACATTTCCGGAAAAAACCGATGGAATTAGCACGGGAATGTTCGAACAATGTATTAATCTGAAAACGGTTAATCTCTATCCGGGCATCCCTTATATACCCCAGCGGTTCTTCAAAGAGTGTTCGAGCTTCGGTCCGGAGTTTGTTGTTCCCGAAACATGCACAAGCATCGGGCTTAGTGCCTTCGAACTCTGCTCCAGCCTCAAAAAGGTCGTAATCAATGATGCCTGCAAAGAAATAGATGTCCACGGATTCCGTGCATGCTACGACCTCGCCGACATTACTATCGGCAAGTCTGTCGCAAAATTCGGCGAGGGTGCATTCTGGAATACGGCTTATTTCAGCCAACGAGACATAGTCATCCGCGATATGGCGACATTCGTCCAAGCCGAATTTAGGACATCCGACGTTGCCGGCTACTGGCCCACCTCGTCTCCCACTTGCTACTACTCTAAAATCTATATAGGTGACAAAAACCACCCCGTCACACATATCGACATTCCCGAAGGTGCAACCATAATCCGCTCGTCGCATGCGCTCTTTAACATCCCCGAGGTCAAGTCCATCACCCTCCCCTCGACAATGAAGACGTTAAATGGGCAGGCGCTTCTTAGCAGTGAGAAAACATGGGACTTTATCGAATGTTGGGCAACAACACCCCCGGATGTCGAAGACAGCGGATTCGTGACTACCGCCACATACAACAGATCCACGCTATATGTTCCCATCGGCTCTGTATCCGCATACAAGAACCATAAGAATTGGGGAAGGTTCAAGAACATCGTAGGGAAATACCGCTATGAAGACGTTGAAGACGTCACCGACAACGAGGCTAAGGTATATGCCGCCAATGGTCAAATCATTGTCGTAGGCGCCAAGGCCGGCACTATGGTAGAAGTATATTCCATCGATGGCAAGCACGTCTACACAGGCGAAGAAACGGCCATAGACGCACCCACACGCGGCATCTACATCGTACGCGTAGCCGGCAAGACCACCAAATTAGCCGTCAATTAGTCCGCCATACGGATACTTAAAACAGTCTGAGTTTAGACATCTTAATTTGCCCTTTATAACATATTATCCATATATACACAGCGGCGAAGCCTTCCGGGTTTCGCCGCTAATCTTAGGCGTCCACTCTCTGTATTCGTCTAAACACACTATGTGCCGACATAAAAAAATAGTTGCCTGCAAATGACTTGCAAGCAACTATTGTCGGGGTGAGAAGACTCGAACTTCCGACCTCCACGTCCCGAACGTGGCGCGCTGCCAACTGTGCTACACCCCGAGCGTGTACACTTGGAAATCAGGCTTGCCCTACGGTCATACCTTCCTTCCCGTTGGTGGCTGCAAAGGTACGCACTTTTTGCCGAATAAGCAAGATTTGGAACAACTAATTTCTTGCGTTTGTCCCGAAAAAGCATCTGCTCGAAACAGCCGTCAGTGGCGTTGCGTCTTGTCGGCAAGAAAGCGTTGCAACATTCGAGCCCACGGAGCATCGTTACAGGAGGATATGTTCTCCAGAATGCTCACCATCTGCTGGAAGCACATGTATGAGGCGGCAATACCTGCAATATTTCCGGGCGTCACCCACGTGTCTATGGCATGACAAAGCACTACCACCATGGCTGCATACCCGAAGGTGCGTACGGCCTTGCCGAGGCGTTGCGACGACAAGCGTGCTTGTGTGCCGCGCACGCGCCGATTCAGCATATATGCCGTGACGACATCGGCGCATACCAGGATGGCAAAGACGCCCAGTACCGGGGCGATAGGCGCAAGCCACGAGGCAAGAGCGCTCATTATCAACAGTGTTGTGTCTTTCATGGTGTTTCGATATTTTGTATTACGTTTCGTTGATTGATATTGGATTTCGATTGAATTATGCTCTCCTTAGATATACGTCATCATTTGCTTGCAGCGCCGGTCTTTGCCTTCCTTACATATCTCAACGTTACGACTGCAACGGCAACGCCGAGGGCTATCGCAAGCAGCCACCATGGACGTCGCCGAGGTTGTGTCACTATTTTCTTAGTCCGGAGGGCAGTATGAGTCACGGACGTGGTATCGGTCTTCTCGATTTGTCGTAGCTGTCGACGGTGACGCTCTATGCGTGCCTTGACTTTGGCCGCCGAAGCCGTGAGCGTTGCCGTCCCGACCCGAAGATTGACATCTCTAAGACGCAGTTCAAGGTCGATAGAAAGTGTATCACGTACACTGTCACGCGCAGCTATATGTTCGACTTTCTCGGTGTGATAGGCTTCCTGTTCTGTCGCAGTTTCACGTTTGGTCCTACATGCGACATTGGCAAGCATCAATGCGGCAATGGCTATATGTATTATGTGGTGTCTCATAGTCCGGCATATTCTTTGGTGGCGTCAAAACAGGGACACGCCTTGGGCGCAAAGTCACGGTGGCCGTATATGCGAGCTTTAGGGTAGCGACGGCGCAGTTCGCTCAACAAGTGCAGTAAAGCCCAGCGTTGTGCCGGCGTGCGTGTATCTTTGGAATGGCCGGCGGCATCGACACCGCCGACATAGCATACGCCTATGGAACACCGGTTGAGGCCGCGGCAATGGGCGCCAACGAGGGATTCGCTGCGTCCGCTTTCTATTCGGCCGTCCGGACGTACCACCCAATGGTAGCCTATGCAGGCAAAACCACGGCTGCGATGGTAGCGGTCGATATCGGCTGCGCTGACATCGCGCCCTTCGGGTGTCGCGGAGCAGTGTACTATAATGTGCGTAATTTGCCTCATTGGCTGCACGGCGGATGCTTCGCCTTCGCGCCCTCCCTCTTGCCTATTATTACTCTGTATTTCAGCATTCTCAGACAAGGATGTTCCCTGTCCGACTTCCGGCATTGTGCCGTGTGCGGCACCTCGTGTTGTGTTTCCCATGGTATTATGTGTTTTTGTGATTAATGACGGGGCGACAAAATTCCGCCTCTATTGTCACTGCAAAGTTAACACCCTAAGCACCTCCCGATACTGCCGATGGCGTCTACCTCGCCCCATCGCACTATCCGTCGCACTATCCGTCGAACATCACCCATATAACCACCACAAAAACACAAGATCCCTAAAGTCCCTAAAGCCCCTAAAGTCCTTAACCCAAACCCATTTCCGGCCCTGTAAAAAAGCATGAGGGCGGCACCCGTTGACGGATGTCGCCCTCACAAGTTATGGCGGTAGGATTATGCCCGCAAGGGGCAAATCACGGTATCAGCCTTTCACTACGTCCGAAGTTACGGGAACTACTTCCCCACTCTCGGTGCCTTCAATTTCAGCCTTGATTATTTCCTGCTCTTCAGGAGTGTCGTCAAGCGAGTTGACTATCAGGGTTCCGTATTCGCGAAGACCGGTGCCGGCAGGGATAAGGTGTCCGCAGATGACGTTTTCTTTCATACCTTCAAGAGTGTCGGTCTTGCCGTTAATAGCAGCCTCGTTGAGTACCTTGGTGGTCTCCTGGAAGGAGGCGGCAGAGATGAAGCTCGAGGTTTGCAGTGCGGCACGGGTAATACCCTGAAGAATTTGCTCGGAGGTGGCGGGCACGGCGTCACGCACGGTAACGGTGCGCAGGTCGCGGCGCTTGAGCGCGGAGTTTTCGTCACGCAGCTTGCGAGCAGTGATAATCATACCGGGCTTAACGTTCTCGCTGTCGCCGGCATCGATGACAACTTTCTTACCCCAGATACGATCATTCTCGTCCATAAAGTCGCGCTTGTCCACAACCTGCTGTTCCAGGAAGATGGTATCGCCGGGATCGAGGATGTTGACCTTACGCATCATCTGGCGCACGATAACTTCGAAGTGCTTGTCGTTGATCTTCACGCCCTGCATACGGTATACGTCCTGTACCTCGTTGACGATGTATTCTTGCACTGCCGTCGGGCCCATGATATTGAGGATATCTGAAGGCGTGATAGCGCCGTCGGACAGAGGCGTACCGGCACGAACATAGTCGTTATCCTGTACAAGGATCTGCTTGGACAGAGGCACAAGATATTTCTTGACTTCGCCGAGTTTGCTGGTGACGGAGATTTCGCGGTTACCGCGACGAGTCTTGCCCAAATGAACTTCACCGTCGATTTCGCTGACGATAGCGGGGTTGGACGGGTTGCGGGCTTCGAAGAGCTCGGTAACACGGGGCAGACCGCCGGTGATATCGCCGGCGCCGCCGGTGGCTCGAGGCAGTTTGACAAAAATGTCGCCGGGCTTAATTTCCTTGCCGTCCTCGAAGATGAGGTGGGCACCCACGGGCAATGCGTAAGTCTTGATGATTTCGCCGGAAGCATCAACGATGTTTGCCTCTGGTACTTTATTACGATCCTTAGGCTCGATGATGATGCGGTCTTCCATGCCGGACTGTTCGTCGACATCCACACGGAAGGTGACATTTTCTTCCAAGTTGGCGTACTTGATGGTACCACCGACTTCGCTGACGATAACGGCGTTAAAGGGATCCCATTCGCAGATGACATCGCCCTTATGTACCGCATCTCCGTTGGAGAAGAAGAGTTTCGAACCGTAGGGAATATTGGCACTGGTAAGCATCATACCTGTATTGGGATCCATGATGCGCATCTCGGCCAAACGGCCTACAACTACCTCGACCGGACGGCCTTGGGCGTCTTTTTCGTCAGTGGTAACGGTGCGCAATTCTTCTATCTCGAGCTTGCCGTCATAGCGAGATGTCACGTTGGAGATGGCGGCAATGTTGGATGCCACACCGCCGACGTGGAATGTACGCAGTGTCAGCTGAGTACCGGGCTCGCCGATGGATTGGGCGGCAATCACGCCGACTGCTTCACCCTTTTGTACGAGACGGTTGTTGGACAGGTTGCGGCCATAGCACTTGGCACAAACGCCCTTCTTGCTTTCGCAGGTGAGGACGGAACGTATCTCGACGCTTTCGATGGGCGAAGCATCGATGCGATCGGCAGCGGCATCGTTGATTTCTTCGCCGGCATGTACGATGATTTCGCCCGTGGTGGGATCCACGATATCGTGTACGGACACGCGACCAAGAATGCGCTCGCCAAGCGAGGCGACAACTTCATCGTTGTTTTTGATTTCACGGCAGACAAGTCCGCGCAGTGTGCCGCAGTCTTCTTCGGTGATGATGACATCGTGTGCCACATCGACAAGACGGCGAGTGAGGTAACCGGCATCGGCAGTCTTGAGCGCGGTATCGGCCAAACCTTTACGGGCACCGTGCGTGGAGATGAAGTACTCAAGCACGGAGAGGCCTTCCTTGAAGTTTGCCAAGATGGGGTTCTCGATAATCTGGCCACCTTCGGCACCGGCTTTCTGCGGCTTAGCCATAAGGCCACGCATACCGGCCAGCTGGCGAATCTGGTCCTTGGAACCACGAGCACCGGAGTCGAGCATCATGAATACGGAGTTGAAGCCTTGGTTGGCCTCGGTCATCTGCTTCATGAGGACGTCGGTAAGGCGGGTGTTGACGTGTGTCCAAATATCAATAATCTGATTGTAGCGTTCGGTGTTGGTAATAAAGCCCATCGAGTAGTTGTTCATCACTTCTTCGACGTGGGCATAACCTTCGGCCACAATATCTTTCTTCTCTTCGGGGATGATAACGTCGCCCAAGTTGAAGGAAAGACCTCCCTTGAAGGCCATATAGTATCCGAGGTTCTTGATATCGTCCAGGAACTGAGCCGAGCGAGGAATACCGCAACGTTTGATGACGCGCGAGATGATGTTACGCAGCGATTTCTTGGAAATCAACTCGTTGACATATCCTATTTCTTTGGGCACATACTCGTTGACAAGCACTCGGCCCACGGAGGTATTCTCCATAAGATGCTGAATGGGGTTGCCATCGGCATCAATGTCGTCTACCATAATGGTGACGGGGGCATGCAGGGTGACTTTGCCTTCGTTGTATGCTATTCGTGCTTCTTCGGGTCCATAGAATATGGTGCCTTCGCCCTTATCGCCGGGACGTAGCTTGGAGATGTAATACAGGCCGAGGACCATATCCTGCGAAGGAACGGTGATAGGTGCACCGTTGGCGGGATTGAGGATATTGTGCGCGCCCAGCATCAGTATCTGCGCTTCCAAAACGGCTTCATTGCCTAAGGGCAAGTGCACAGCCATCTGGTCACCGTCGAAGTCGGCATTGAACGCGGTACATGCCAGCGGGTGAAGTTGGATGGCTTTGCCTTCAATCAGTTTGGGCTGGAATGCCTGGATGCCGAGGCGGTGGAGTGTCGGGGCACGGTTGAGCAGTACGGGGTGTCCTTTCATCACATATTCAAGGATGTCCCATACAACAGGCTCCTTACGATCGACAATCTTCTTGGCGGACTTGACGGTCTTGACAATGCCGCGCTCTATGAGTTTGCGGATGATGAAGGGCTTGTACAACTCGGCTGCCATGTATTTGGGAAGACCGCATTCGTGCATCTTCAGCTCGGGGCCGACCACGATGACCGAACGAGCGGAGTAGTCGACACGCTTGCCGAGGAGGTTTTGACGGAAACGACCTTGCTTGCCTTTGAGGGCATCGCTGAGAGACTTCAACGGGCGGTTGGCATCGGACTTGACGGCCGAGGAACGACGAGAGTTGTCAAGCAGCGAGTCAACAGCTTCCTGAAGCATACGTTTCTCGTTGCGCAAGATTACATCGGGAGCCTTGATTTCGATGAGTCGTTTCAGTCGATTGTTGCGGATGATTACACGACGATAGAGGTCGTTAAGGTCACTGGTGGCAAAACGACCTCCGTCCAGAGGCACCAGAGGACGCAATTCGGGCGGAATTACGGGCACTGCCTGTAATATCATCCATTCAGGCTTGTTGCGTCCACGCGACTGACGGAAGGATTCGACAACCTGGAGGCGCTTCAAGGCCTCAGCCTTACGCTGCTGGCTGCCGTCTGTATCAGCCTGGTGGCGCAGTTGTGCAGCCAGGTCATCAAGATCTATATCCTTGAGCAAGTCATAGATAGCTTCGGCGCCCATCTTCGCAACGAACTTGTTGGGATCGTCGTCTTCGAGATTTTGGTTGCCGGCAGGCAGATTGTCTATGATGGCAAAATACTCGTCTTCGGTCAGCAGGTCAAGGCGTTGTACGTATACGGGGTCTCCGTTGCGATCGCGCACGTCCTCGCCGGGTACGACTATCTCATGACCCGGATTGATGACGATGTACTTCTCGTAATATATTACCTGGTCCAACTTCTTGGAAGGTAGTCCCAGGAGGTAGCCTATCTTATTGGGCAGTGAGCGGAAGTACCAAATATGTGCCACGGGCACCACAAGCTTGATGTGGCCCATGCGTTCGCGGCGCACTTTCTTCTCGGTGACTTCGACACCGCAGCGGTCGCAAACGATACCCTTGTAACGGATGCGCTTGTACTTGCCGCAGTGGCATTCGTAGTCCTTGACAGGTCCGAAGATGCGCTCGCAGAACAGACCGTCGCGTTCGGGCTTGTAGGTGCGGTAGTTAATTGTTTCGGGCTTGAGCACCTCGCCGGAGGACTTCTCCAGAATTTCCTCGGGGGAAGCCAGGCCTATAGTAATCTTCGAGAACCCTTGTTTGATGGGTTTGTCTTTTCTGAAAGCCATATATGGTTGTATCTTGTTTTCGGTGTATGGATATTGTGCTGAGGAGCGAATTTTGTTGCCGGACCGGGCTTCCGGCCCGGCAACTTATATGACGTGTGTCAGAGGACGTGTTACGGTTCGAGGTTGACACTCAAGCCTAAGCCGCGAAGCTCGTGCAGAAGCACGTTGAGCGACTCGGGAATGCCGGGTGTGGGCATAGGCTCGCCCTTGACGATGGCTTCGTAGGCCTTGGAGCGGCCGTTGACATCATCGGACTTGATGGTCAGGATTTCTTGCAAGATGTGGGAGGCGCCGAAAGCTTCGAGCGCCCAAACTTCCATCTCGCCGAAACGCTGGCCGCCGAACTGCGCCTTACCACCCAGAGGCTGCTGGGTTATCAGCGAGTACGGGCCTATGGAACGGGCATGCATCTTGTCTTCGACCATATGGCCGAGTTTGAGCATGTAGATGACGCCAACGGTGGCGGGCTGGTCAAAACGTTCGCCGGTACCGCCATCATAAAGGTAGGTCTTGCCGTAACGCGGAAGCCCTGCCTTGTCGGTCCATTCGTTAAGGTCGTCGAGGGAGGCGCCGTCAAAGATGGGCGTCGCAAATTTCTCGTCAAGCACTCGACCGGCCCAACCTAAGACAGTCTCAAAAATCTGGCCTAAGTTCATACGCGAAGGTACACCCAGGGGGTTGAGGCAGATATCCACCGGAGTGCCGTCTTCGAGGAACGGCATGTCCTCCTGGCGCACGATGCGAGACACGATACCCTTGTTGCCGTGACGGCCGGCCATCTTGTCTCCCACGCTGATTTTGCGCTTCTTGGCAATGTATACCTTGGCTATCTGCATGATGCCGGAGGGCAGGTCATCACCTATAGTGAGGTCAAATTTACGACGGCGCAGCTGGGTATCCAATTCCTTGGCCTTGCGCAGGTAGTTGACGATGGTGCGACGAATTAGGTCATTCTTGTGTGCATCAGTGGTCCACTTGCTCAGGTTAACGGTATCGAAGTTGATTTCGCGAAGTACCGCAGCGGTGAATTTCTCGCCCTTGGGAATGATATCCACTCCAAGAAAATCCTTGACACCCTGGCTGGTGCGATTACCTATAAGAGATGTAAGCTTATTGATAAGCACTGTCTTCAGCTCTTCGGCCTTAGCGTTGTATTCTTCGTCAAGCTTGGGCATGAGCGCCGCTGCGGCTCGTGCTTGCTTTTTGCTGGCTTTGCTAAAGAGATTGGTATTGATTACGACACCCTTGAGCGAGGGAGTAGCCTTGAGCGAGGCATCCTTGACGTCGCCGGCCTTGTCGCCGAAGATAGCACGAAGCAGCTTCTCTTCGGGAGTGGGGTCGGATTCGCCCTTGGGCGTAATCTTGCCTATCATAATATCACCGGGTATGACATGCGCACCCACTCGGATGATGCCGCGTTCGTCGAGATCCTTGGTGGCATCCTCGCTGACATTGGGTATATCGTTGGTCAGTTCTTCGAGACCGCGCTTGGTCTCACGCACTTCCAGCGAGTATTCGTCTACGTGTACACTTGTGAGGATATCCTCGCGTACTACACGCTCATTGAGCACAATGGCATCCTCGTAGTTGTAACCCTTCCAGGGCATAAATGCAACCTTGAGGTTGCGACCGAGTGCCAATTCCCCATTTTCGCTGGAATAGCCTTCGGTGAGTATGTCGCCTTTCTCGACGCGCTGACCCTTGACGCAAATGGGACGCAAGTCGATGGTGGTGCTTTGGTTTGTCTTGCGGAACTTGGGAAGGTGATATTCCTTGACGGCATCGTCAAAGGATACAAACTCCTCGTCAGGCGTGCGCTCGTAGCGGATGCGGATGGTGGTGGCGTCTACAAATTCTACAACGCCGGAACCTTCGGCCGTTATCTGCGTGCGGCTGTCCCGAACCAACTGACCCTCTATGCCGGTGCCCACGATAGGCGACTCGCTACGCATCAAAGGCACTGCCTGGCGCATCATGTTCGATCCCATAAGTGCGCGGTTGGCATCATCATGCTCCAGGAACGGAATAAGAGATGCTGCTATGGATGCTATCTGTGTAGGCGACACGTCCATGAGGTTGACTTGATCGGGCGATACCACAGGGAAGTCGGCATCCAAACGAGCCTTGACTTTGTCGTTCTTAAATGTTCCATCTTCATTGACGGGAGCATTACCCTGTGCGATAATCTTACCCTCCTCGATTTCAGCCGTCATATAGACTACCTCATCGTTCTTCAGGTTGACTTTACCGTTCTCGACCTTGCGATACGGAGTCTCGATAAAGCCGAGGTCGTTGATTTTGGCATACACGCACAACGAGCTGATAAGACCGATGTTGGGTCCTTCCGGAGTCTCGATAGGACACAGACGTCCATAGTGGGTGTAGTGTACGTCTCGTACCTCGAAGCCGGCACGCTCACGCGACAAACCACCGGGGCCTAACGCGGACATACGACGCTTATGCGTAATCTCGGCCAGAGGGTTAGTCTGATCCATGAATTGCGACAAGGCGTTGGTGCCGAAGAATGTATTGATGACAGACGAAATTGTCTTGGCATTGATCAAGTCGATGGGCGTGAATGTCTCGTTGTCACGGACATTCATGCGCTCGCGGATGGTTCGAGCCATACGCGCCAAACCAACACCGAATTGGTTGTAGAGCTGCTCGCCGACAGTGCGGACACGGCGGTTGCTCAAGTGGTCGATATCATCGACGTCTGTCTTGCTGTTAATCAGCTCGATCAGATATTTTATGATGGCTACGATGTCTTCCTTGGTCAGTACCTTGACATCGATGGGTATACTCAAGTTGAGCTTCTTATTGATGCGATAACGGCCTACATCACCAAGGTCATAACGCTTTTCGCTGAAAAAGAGATTGGTAATCACCTCTCGTGCGGTGGCGTCATCCGGAGCCTCGGCATTGCGCAACTGTCGATAGATATGGCGTATAGCCTCAGCCTCCGTATTAGTGGGGTCTTTGTGCAACGTATTGAAGATGATGGCATAGTCGCTGGGCGATACATCGGCACGTTGCAACATAATAGTGGACACGCCTGCATCCAGAATCATGTCTATGTGTTCCTCGGTCAACTCTGTCTCACGATCAATCACCGGATCGGTACGTTCCAGCGATGTCAACTCGCCGGTGTCCGGATCGACCATGTCCTCGGTCCATTTCTTCAGAACCACGGCAGCAAGACGACGATGCTCGGCCACGGCCTTCTTCAGGTTGGTCTTGTTGACCTTCACCTCCTCTGCCGGAGCAAAGATTTCGATAATGTCTTTTTCGTTTTCAAAGCCTATGGCACGCAAAAGTGTCGTTACAGGCAACTTCTTCTTGCGGTCGATATAGGCATACATCACATTATTGATGTCAGTGGCGAACTCTATCCACGAACCGCGGAACGGGATGATACGCGCACTATAAAGCTTGGTACCGTTGGCGTGAGTGCTCTGTCCGAAGAACACGCCGGGCGAACGGTGCAGCTGCGACACAACAACGCGCTCGGCACCATTGATGACAAAAGTGCCCTTCTCGGTCATATAAGGAATGGGACCGAGATACACATCCTGTATCACGGTGTCAAAATCCTCGTGGTCGGGGTCGGTACAGTAAAGTTTTAGCTTGGCTTTCAAAGGCACACTGTAAGTCAGACCACGCTCAAGGCACTCGTCTATGGAGTACCGCGGCGGGTCTATGTAGTAGTCCAAGAACTCGAGCACAAAGCTATTGCGCGTGTCCACGATGGGAAAGTTCTCGGAAAACACCTTGTACAGGCCTTCGTTATTTCGTTTTTCAGGAGGGGTATCCAGCTGCAAAAAGTCTTGGAAGGACTTCAGCTGTACCTCCAAAAAGTCGGGATAAGGAAGAGGATTCTTTACCGACGCAAAATTAACACGGGGTTTGTTTGTTGGTACTGACATCTATGGTTGGTGATAATTAGGAGGAACTCAAATTATATGTAACTCGCCGCTGTGTAGTGACTGTTTCTATACCTTCACCGAGGCTTAGACCTTTTGCGGTCCTCTACCCTCATCGGATACATACAAGCACACCATATCATGTCCTGATGCATCAGCCTCGGGACACAATACTGCCGCGTTATATATGGTCCGCTTTGTCGTAGTTACTATTGGCACTGACCGGGTCTTTTGAATCATCTTGTCGATTCGACGTGGCGAGTTGAGCTTCTGTTTATAATCGTGCCGGCTTTGCGCTACGGGTCATACGTCAGTGACATCCTGTCTGTCTTACTATCGCCGAGGCTTTTTCCACTCGACTATCGCTTCTTCAGACAGGCCCCTGCGCGTACCCCCGGGGGACTAAACCCCCGGGAGGCGGTACGCAAGGACTGCCACTGCTGTCCCCGTTTGCACGGTTTCCGGCATTCTGTGGCCAGTCTCTAAATAAATTAGACACAAAAGGTTAAGAACCGACCTTTAAAGGAGATTCTTAACCTATTCACCTGATAGTCAGGTGTATTATTTCAGTTCAACTTCGGCGCCGGCCTCTTCGAGCTGCTTCTTCATGCCCTCGGCATCTGCCTTGGCAAGACCTTCCTTAACGGTGGAAGGAGCGTTGTCAACGAGTTCCTTAGCTTCCTTCAGGCCCAGGCCGGTGAGCTCTTTCACGAGCTTAACCACCTGCAGCTTGGCTGCACCTGCGGCTTTGAGAACTACATCGAAGTTGGTCTTCTCTTCTGCGGCTTCTGCGCCGGCACCGGGAGCGGCGGCTACGGCTACAGCTGCAGCTGCGGGTTCGATACCGTATTCCTCTTTGAGGATCTGAGCGAGTTCGTTTACTTCCTTAACGGTAAGGTTAACAAGTTGTTCAGCAAAAGCTTTTAAATCTGCCATTGTATTTGTGTATTTAGTTGTTTTGTATTTCTATTTTGATTTATTCTTTGTTGGAAAGCGTCTCTAAGATGCCATGGAGCTTATTGCCACCGGACTGCAAGGCTGATACAACATTCTTGGCGGGCGATTGCAGCAGAGCCACAACGTCGGCAATAAGTTCGTTCTTGCTCTTGATGGCGCATAGTGCTTCAAGTTGGTCGGCACCCATATACACGGTCTCCTCAACGTAGGCTGCCTTCAGGGCAGGAAGCGTATCTCCCTTCTTGACAAAGTCTTTAAGCAACTTGGCGGGAACATTGCCGGTGTTGCAACACATCAGCGAAGTGCTACCCTTGAGCGCACCGTAAAGCTCGCTGTAGTCACCCTCAAGCGACTCAAGTGCCTTGTGAAGAAGCGTGTTCTTGACAACCAACAGCTTGACTTCCTTGCCGAAGCATGCACGACGCAACGCGCTGGTCTTCTCGGCATTCAAGCCGGCTGTCTCCACGAGATAGAAGCAGCTGTATTCCTTGATCGTTTTAGCTATCTTCTCGATTACTATAGCCTTATCTTCTTTTTTCATAGTGTGTGCTGTTTTAGAAAGATTATGCCTCCATTGACTTGGGATCAATCTTGACACCCGGGCTCATAGTGCTCGAAAGGAATATGCTCTTCAGATACGTGCCCTTGGCTGTGGCGGGTTTCAGTTTGATAAGAGTGTTGATAAACTCACGGGCGTTCTCTGCAATCTGCGCCGGTGTGAAAGACACCTTGCCTATCGACGAGTGTACGATACCGTTCTTGTCTACCTTGAAATCAATCTTACCTTTTTTGACCTCTTCCACTGCCTTAGCTACGTCCATGGTCACTGTTCCGCTCTTGGGGTTAGGCATAAGACCTCGAGGTCCGAGTACTCGGCCAAGGGCTCCTATCTTACCCATGATGGCGGGCTGGGTGATGATGACGTCCACGTCTGTCCAACCTCCCTTGATCTTTTCGATATACTCGTCAAGACCAACGTAGTCGGCGCCGGCTGCCTTAGCGGCCGCTTCGGCATCAGGGGTGCAAAGCACCAATACTCTCACTTGTTTGCCAGTACCGTGCGGAAGCGTTACTACGCCACGCACCATCTGGTTAGCCTTACGGGGATCTACGCCCAGACGTACATCGATGTCCAACGATGCGTCAAACTTGGTAAAGGTAACTTCCTTAACCTTTTCGGCGGCTTCCGCTAACGTGTAGGTCTTCCCGGCTTCAATCTTCGATAAAGCTAACTTTTGGTTTTTTGTAAGTTTACTCATTGCGATTGAATTTTATTAGTTGTTGGCGGGGAATTCTCCGGTAACGGTGATACCCATACTTCTGGCTGTACCGGCAACCATTCGCATTGCCGATTCAATAGTAAAACAGTTCAAATCCGGCATCTTGTCGGCGGCAATTGTCTTTACCTGTTCCCAGCTGATTTGACCTACCTTAGTGCGGTTAGGCTGTGCCGAACCACTCTTCAGTTTAGTGGCTTCCTTAAGTTGCACTGCTACCGGCGGTGTCTTGACTATAAAGTCAAAGCTCTTGTCCGTGTAGTATGTGATAACAACGGGAAGCACCTTACCGGCCTTGTCCTGGGTGCGGGCATTGAATTGCTTGCAAAACTCCATGATATTGATACCCTTGGAACCCAGCGCGGGTCCTACGGGAGGAGAGGGGTTTGCTGCACCGCCCTTGATTTGCAGTTTGATCTGTCCAGCAATTTCTTTAGCCATTGTTCTTACTTATTTTATTTATAAACATAAACAGCACGTGCATCACACCCCTTCCGCCTTTTACCGGTATGCTTTCGCCTTCCCGGTTCAAAGCCTCCAAGGCCGCTTGAAATATCTACCGTACTTAGTCTCGACGAATGCGTAACCAATCGTCTCCTCTCAGTTCCGGCAGGCTATCCCAAGCCTGTGATTCACTCGCGCTCTACCTGCGAATTGTCTAACGTCAGCTGCGTCTTGCGCCCAAAAATCTTCACAGCAACGGTTATCTTCTTCTTCTCGGAATTTACCGACTCGATGATAGCAGAGAACCCGTTAAACGGCCCATCGATAACCTTGACGGTTTCGCCGACGATATAATCGTTGACGCCCTCGTCCGGGTTGCCGCTGAAATCGTCTATCACACCAAGCATACGACGAACCTCGGCCTCACGAAGACATTCGGGTGCCGACGAACGATCTCGTCCGCGAAGAAAATCGATGACGTTGCTCGTGTTTGTAAGAGTTGCCATTGTTTCACCTGTCAGTTCTGCCTCGACAAAAACATAGCCACTGTAAAGATTGCGTTCTTTCACAACCTTCTTGCCGCTACGTACCGTCAAAACCTTCTCTGTCGGAATCAACACCTGAAAAAGGTGCTTGCCAAGATCCGTATTCTTGATTTGTGCATCAAGAATCTCCTTAACCTTGGCTTCCTTGCCGGAAATGGCACGAAGAACATACCATCCGCGCTGCACCTTCGGGCGCTTCACGGATATCTCCTCCGTTTTCGAAACTGTCTTTTTTGCTGTTCCTGCCATTGCTCTCGTCTTACGAAAAGGTGATTACCGGTTTATTGACCAAAGCTGTAAATAAGGTGCATAAGCCTGTCCACAACCTGATCCATCAAAAAGATAATCAAAGCGATTATCACGGAAGCTATCATGACGATCACGGCCGATTTGACAAGCTGCTTCTTAGTAGGCCAAGAAGTCTTGTAACGAAGCTCGTCATAAGACTCCTCGATATTCGTAAGTAGTTTTAATTTCTTCATTTGTGTTGCGTTTTTTAGCACGGGACGAGAGGCTCGAACTCCCGACACCCGGTTTTGGAGACCGGTGCTCTACCAACTGAGCTAGTCCCGTAAATATGTCCGGCCGGATTGCTTGCGACCCTCCGGCCGGACTTTTGATTTAGCGATGCTTATGATTGAGGGCTTACGCCTCTCATCTTCCTTGCATCAGATATTACTCAATGATCTGGGTGATTTGACCCGAACCTACGGTGCGGCCGCCCTCACGGATAGCGAAACGCAGACCTTGGTCGCATGCTACCGGAGTAATCAGCTTCACGGTGATTTCTACGTGGTCACCGGGCATTACCATATCAACACCTTCGGGAAGGGTGATTTCGCCGGTAACGTCAAGAGTGCGGATGTAGAACTGAGGACGATAGTGGTTGTGGAACGGAGTGTGACGACCACCTTCCTCTTTCTTGAGGATATAGACGGAAGCCTTGAACTCGTCGTGGGGTTTGATGACACCCGGGTGGCAGATTACCATACCACGCTTGATTTCCTTCTTGTCAATACCACGGAGAAGCAGACCTACGTTATCACCGGCTTCGCCTTCATCAAGAATCTTGCGGAACATCTCAACACCGGTAACGGTGGATTTGAGGTTGGCGCCAAGACCCATGATTTGTACTTCGTCACCTACTTTCACAACGCCGGTTTCGATACGGCCGGTAGCAACTGTACCACGACCGGTAATCGAGAAGACGTCTTCTACAGGCATCAGGAAGGGTTTGTCCACGTCGCGAGGAGGCAGCGGAATCCAAGTGTCGACTGCGTCCATGAGTTCCATGATTTTCTCTTCCCACTGGGGTTCGCCGTTGAGTGCGCCCAGGGCGGAGCCACGGATGATGGGGGTGTTATCTCCATCGTAGTCATACTGGTCGAGAAGTTCGCGCATGTCCATTTCTACGAGCTCGAGCATTTCCTCGTCGTCTACCATATCGCACTTGTTCAGGAACACTACGATGCGGGGAACGTTCACCTGGCGAGCCAGAAGAATGTGCTCACGTGTCTGGGGCATGGGACCGTCGGTAGCAGCAACCACGATGATAGCGCCGTCCATCTGGGCAGCACCAGTTACCATGTTCTTTACGTAGTCAGCGTGTCCGGGGCAGTCTACGTGTGCATAGTGACGATTCTTGGTTTCGTATTCTACGTGTGCGGTGTTGATAGTAATACCACGCTCTTTTTCCTCGGGTGCATTGTCAATCTGATCGAAGGACTTAACCTCGGAAAGACCTGCTTTTGCCAACACGGTGGTGATGGCGGCGGTCAAGGTAGTTTTGCCGTGGTCCACGTGACCAATGGTACCGATGTTAACATGCGGTTTGGTTCTTTCGAATTTCTCTTTTGCCATAACTTGGTGTTTTGTATTTGTAATAAATGTTTTGTTCTCAACAATAGGCCACGATAATGCAGGGCATTACCGAGGCTGTCAGATGGCTTTATACCAACCTTAGAGCCGATGGCGGGATTTGAACCCGCGACCTCTTCCTTACCAAGGAAGTGCTCTACCCCTGAGCTACATAGGCAATTTATATGTTTGTCCTTTAGTTCCAGTTGGAGCGGAAGACGAGGCTCAAACTCGCGACCCTCAGCTTGGAAGGCTGATGCTCTATCAACTGAGCTACTTCCGCAAACAGTCTCCTTTCTCTTTTATGAGTGAAGTTTGTGGGCGAAGATGGATTCGAACCACCGAAGGTATAAACCAGCAGATTTACAGTCTGCCCCATTTGGCCACTCTGGTATTCGCCCTTATGTCCTTAGCTTGGTTGCTTTCGTTTTCTGAGCCTCTTGTCGGATTCGAACCAACGACCCCGAGATTACAAATCACGTGCTCTGGCCAACTGAGCTAAAGAGGCAATGTCAATTTTCGCCATGCATACGTTTTTGAAGCCTTGACCGGCGGCTTCCGTCCCGTTTGCGGATGCAAAGTTACGAACCTTTTCCGACATAACAAAACATTTGGCGCTTTTTTTATCAAAAAAATTTCCTTCAAACATTCCGTAGACATCAAGGCACTCACCGATAGCTCAGAACAAGCTCTAAAACATTGAAAATGGAAAATATAACCTAAGCACCAACAACAATACAATATCGCCCGCAGCAAAACACCTAAGCTATACGACACACCTAATATCTATAAAAAAAAACTCAGCACAAAAGGCCAGGACATATTTCCATGCGAATCCTAACGAAATTGACGGTTGCAAGCGAGACATTACATGCATAATCAAGTTCACTCCCGGCACCACATCACCCCCAACACTCCCATCCCGGCGCCCCCATCATTCCCATAGCCCCCATAGCTCCCACATTTCCCATCATTCCCATATCTCCAACATCACAGCACTCGCGCCGGTCCCCACCGTCACTAAAGTCCTTAAAGTCCCTAAGGTCCTTAAAGTCCTTATCCGCGCCTATCGTCTCCGGGCGCAGCCCAGATTTCAGATTCCGGATTCGACAGTATAAAATGAGTCCGGGCGGCATCCGTTGTCGGATGCCGCCCGGACGGCTTAAGG
>ERZ779851.88-NODE-88-length-85452-cov-23.556940_pt1 | contig 85452 bp, 73 predicted proteins | sample MGYA00511094_ERZ779851 | MGnify/ENA primary metagenome ERZ779851 (study PRJEB29588, sample SAMEA2155512) | human gut metagenome | biome: human gut; feature: human-associated habitat; material: faeces | place: Denmark | collected 2008/2010 ...
ACAGGCAAAAAACGGGGGAAATACGCCTTTTTTTGCTCTGTTTTTGCATATATCCAGTTTTTTCTTGGTTACGAAACGCCTTTTTGGGAAAATTTCGCAAAAAACCGCCGCTTGATAGATTATCGGAACCGCGGGAGAAAAAAGGAGGGTGTACCGTAAAAGCCAATTACGACACACCCCCTTTTGTTACAAGTACGTCGACCGGGCCGGCCTGCCATTGCGTCTGCGCGGCTATACGCTGAGATATTCATGTTTCGGTTAACCCATTGACGGACGTGCATTGACGGCCGTTGCGCTATCGACATCGCCGCATTAGGGTTGTCCCAATTGAAAAAAAGTTTGTAACTTTGCAGGCAAATGCACGTGCTGCATCCCGCAGGGGCTGTGGCAACGATAGTCATCCTATTGAAAAAGACTGCATTATATATCATATCGGCGGTGATGGCACCGGCGTTGTGGTCGGCAGTGGACGGGGTGTGTGCGGCTTTACGCTCGGACGCCACGTTTTGTGCCGATATCCATGACACAAAAGCGGACACGTCCATGGTGCCCGCGCAGGCCGTAAGCCTTACCCCTGTATCTGTCTTGCGCCCTCCGCACAAGACAGGTTTATTGTTGCCTGACAGTACGACCGAATTATCTGCTACCTTCCTGGTTGATAGTGCAGTACGCACATCTCATGCCGATACGACGGTTGTAGATACCGCGGCGGTGTCTCACATAAGCGACAGTCTTCCCCGGCGACCGCGCCGCGTGGTACGCCGCAAGGTTGATCTGGACAACGCCGTGGCCTTCGCCTCTAAGGACTCGATGGTGATGATACGCCGCGACTCGGCAATAATGTACGGCGAAAGCACTGTGTCGTACGGCGACTTCAAACTTAATGCCGCTGAAATCGACATGGACTTGCGTGACAACACCGTCTATGCCGTCAGTACTACCGACACTGCCGGCGAGGAAATAGGCAAGCCTGTATTCACAGAGGGTGGAACAGATTATGCGGCGCACAACATGCGCTACAATTTCAAGACACGTAAGGGTATACTCTACGATGTGCTCACGCAGCAAGGCGAAGGTTTCTTGCAAGGAGGGGTGACCAAAAAAGACAGCGCCGGAGTGTATTACTTTCAGAACGGAAAATACACCACTTGCGATGACCATGATTGCCCCCACTTCTATTTTCAAATTACCAAGGGCAAGATGCATCCCGGCAAGAATGTCGTGACCGGACCCACCTATCTGGTACTTGCCGGTCTGCCATTGCCGGTGGCTGTGCCCTTCGGATACTTTCCATTTACAGAGACCTACTCCTCCGGCGTGATATTCCCGACTTTTGGCGATGACTACAACCGCGGTTTCTACTTGCGTGATGGCGGCTACTACTTCGCCATAAATCAAAATATGGACCTTGCACTCACCGGCGAAGTCTATACTAAGGGGTCGTGGGGTTTATCGGCCAGGTCGCGTTATGTCAAGCGTTACCGTTACTCCGGCAGCTTTAATATCTCTTACCTCAAAACCATACTCGGAGACAAGGGTCTGCCCGACTACTCCAAGCAAACCAACTTCCAAGTTCTGTGGAGCCACTCGCAGGATGCCAAGGCTAATCCCAATATGTCGTTGTCCGCTTCCGTCAACTTCACCACCAGCGGATACACGCGCAACGACCTCAACTCCTACTACTCCTCGGCCTTCACCGAGAACACTAAGAGTTCGTCCGTCAACCTCACCTACCGTATCCCCAACAGCAAATGGTCGTTCTCGGCCGCACTCAACCTCTCGCAGCGCACCCAGGACTCTACGATAAGCGTTAGCTTTCCAAACCTGACCGTAACCATGAGTCAGTTGGCTCCCTTCAAGCGCAAACGTGCCGTGGGCGCCGAGCGCTGGTACGAAAAAATCAAGATGTCCTATTCGGGACAATTGCAAAACTCCTTGACCGCACGCCAAGACCAATTCTTCCAAAAAAGCCTGATTAAAGATTGGCGCAACGGCATGAAGCACACCATACCCATTAGCGCCACTTTCAGCGTCTTTAAGTACATCAACGTCACCCCCTCGATGTCCATCACCGATCGTATGTACACCTCCAAGGTGCGTCGACAGTGGGATCCAAACGCCGCCGTCGAAGTGTGCGACACCAGCTATTCGTTCTACAACGTGTGGGATTTCAATGCCTCAATAGGTCTTGATACGCGTATCTACGGTTTCTTCCAGCCTATGAAATTCCTTGGCGATAAGGTCAAGATGATACGTCACGTGATGACCCCCTCAATAAGCTTCAGCGGTGCTCCCGACTTCGGCTCCTCATTCTTCGGATATTATGGCAGCTATGACCGCCCCGGGCCTAACGGCGAGATACAACAGGTGACATATTCACGCTTCCCCAACGGCCTTTTCGGAGTCCCCGGACGCGGCAAAACCGGGTCGCTTAGTTTCTCTTTGGCCAACAATTTGGAAATGAAGGTCAAGAGCGACAACGACTCTACCGGAGAGAAAAAAATATCGCTAATCGAGAACTTTACCATATCCCAGTCTTACAACTTTGCAGCCGACTCGCTCAATTGGTCCAATATCAACACCTCGATGCTGCTGCGTATCACCAAGGGCTTCAATCTAAACCTTGCCGCCGTTTGGGATGTGTATACCTACCAACTCAACGAATACGGCAATCCGGTACGTGTCAATATCCCGCGTTGGAAAGCCGGTAAAGGAATAGGCCGCCTTTCCAGTACAGGCACATCTTTCTCGTATACCTTCAACAACGACACCTTCAAACGCAAGTCCAAGGATAAAAACAAAAACAAAAACAGCCGAGACAACGAACCGCCACCATCGCCGGACGACAGATATGCTTCGGCCAACGGGGACGATGGCGAGGACGAAAACCTCGGCGCCGAATTCGACCGCGACGGATACATGAAATGGACTGTGCCATGGAGCTTGAGTGTCAACTACTCCATAGGCTACTCTTACGGCGATTTCAACAAAGAAAAGATGGAGTATAACGGCAAGATTACGCAAAACCTAAGTTTTAGCGGCAATATCAGGCCGACAAAAAACTGGAACTTCTCGTTCTCGGCCTCCTACAACTTCGACACCCACAAATTGGCATATATGAACTGCAACATTTCGCGCGATCTCCACTGCTTTACCATGCGTGCCAGCTTTGTGCCCGTGGGACCGTACAAGAGCTACAACTTCCATATATCAGTAAAAAGCTCACTGCTCTCCGACTTCAAATATGACAAGCGTTCCTCTCTGTCAAATGGTGTCACCTGGTATTGATCCGGGATGCAACAAGACACAGCAAGACGCACAGGCCTAAGACAATACAAGCAAGCGACAAATACAATAAACAACATATAACACAAAACATCATACCATGTACAGGACCAAAACCTGCGGAGAACTCCGCATCTCCGATGCCGGCAGCCAAGTAACGCTTGCCGGATGGGTGCAGCGCGTACGCCGTCTCGGAGGCATGACCTTCGTGGACCTGCGCGACCGCTATGGTATCACCCAGCTCGTCTTCGATGCCGCAGACGATGCCGCCCTCACCGATGATGCTTCGCATCTCGGTCGTGAGTACGTCATCCAAGCCTCCGGTATCGTGCGCGAACGCACCAGCAAAAATCCGCATCTGGCCACCGGCGACATCGAAATCGTTGTGACCACGCTGAAAGTACTCAACTCCTCGCTCACGCCACCTTTCACCATCGAAGACCAGAGTGACGGCGGCGATGACCTGCGTATGAAATACCGCTACTTGGATCTGCGCCGTACACCCGTACGCCGCAACCTCGAGCTGCGCCACCGCATGACCATGGAAGTGCGCCGCTACCTCGATTCGCTCGGATTTCTCGAAATCGAGACCCCCATGCTTGTAGGCTCGACCCCCGAGGGCGCACGCGATTTTGTGGTGCCTTCGCGTATGAACCCCGGACAGTTCTATGCACTGCCACAGTCGCCACAGACCCTCAAGCAACTTCTGATGGTCTCCGGCATGGACCGTTACTTTCAGATTGTGAAGTGTTTCCGTGACGAGGACCTCCGTGCTGACCGACAACCCGAATTCACGCAGATAGACTGCGAGATGTCCTTTGTAAGTCAAGAAGACATCATACAAACGTTCGAAGGCATGGCCAAGCACATTTTCAAGGAACTTCGCGGCATCGAATTGACCGACCCCTTCCTGCGTATGCCTTGGGCCGATGCAATGAAGTATTATGGCAGCGACAAACCCGACTTGCGCTTCGGAATGCGCTTTGTCGAAGTCGATGGTATTCTTAAAGGCCATGGTTTCGGCGTGTTTGATAACGCCGCATATATCGGTGCTATCTGCGCGCCTGGTGCCGCTTCGTACACGCGCAAACAATTGGATCAGCTTACCGACTACGTACGTCGTCCGCAAATCGGCGCCAAGGGCCTCGTATACGCACGTGTCGAAGATGACGGCAATGTCAAGTCCTCCGTCGATAAATTCTACGATCAAGACACCCTGCAACAGCTCAAATCCGCTATGGCTGCCAACCCCGGCGATTTGATACTGATTATGAGTGGCGATGATGCTATGCGTACACGCAAGCAATTGTGCGAGCTGCGCCTTGAAATGGGCAACCGTCTCGGACTGCGCGATAAGGACACATTTGCCTGCCTTTGGGTGGTCGACTTCCCCATGTTCGAGTGGTCGGACGAAGAACAACGACTTATGGCCATGCACCATCCTTTCACCCATCCCAAGGACGAAGATATTCCCCTGCTGGACACCAATCCCGCCGCCGTACGCGCCGATGCATACGACATGGTAGTCAACGGTGTAGAAGTAGGCGGCGGCAGCATCCGTATACACGACAGCGCACTCCAAGCCAAGATGTTCGAAATACTCGGCTTTACGCCCGAAAAGGCACAGGAGCAATTCGGCTTCTTGATGAACGCCTTCAAGTACGGAGCACCGCCTCACGGAGGTCTCGCCTACGGCCTCGACCGCTGGGTATCGCTTTTGGCCGGCCTCGACAGCATCCGCGACTGCATAGCCTTCCCCAAGAACAACAGTGGCCGCGATGTCATGCTCGATGCACCCGCTGCACTCGACCAAAAGCAGCTTGACGAATTACAACTGCAACTTGCACCTCGCAACGAAACTACAGACCGTAAAGATGCTTAATGCAGAAATTATTGCCGTAATCGAAGAATTAGCCCCTCGTTCGCTCCAGGAATCCTGGGATAACACCGGGTGGCAGGTGGGCAATCCGTTGGCCGAATGCACCGGAGCGTTGCTTTGCCTTGACGTCACTCCCGAGGTGGTGCTTGAGGCGCGCGACTGCGGATGTAACCTTGTCATCAGTCATCATCCGCTGATATTCAAGGGCTTGAAGCAAATCACCGGGGCCACGCTTCAGCAGCAGGCCATACTGCATGCCATCTCCGAGGGCATCAGCATCTACTCGTCGCATACGGCAGTAGACAATGCACGCGGAGGAGTCTCCTATGCCATGGCCGCCAAACTCGGCGTCCGCGTCCTCGGGACGCTGGCTCCGCGTATGCCTGCGACGTGGCAGCAGCTCAATGTTATCGTGCCGCGCGACAAAGCTTCGGACTTGCGTGAAGCGCTGATAGACATTGGTGCCGGCGCTACGGCTGACCCACGCTATGACAGCTGCACCTTTACCATCGGAGGACGCGGCAGCTTTCGTGCCCTTGACGGGGCATCTCCGGCCGTGGGCGACATCGAAGCGCTCGAAGACGACACGGACGAGGTGTTGCTGCAGATGCCGGTACCCGTGCGGCTGATATCAAAGGTATGCTCCACCATAGCTCAGGTACACCCCTACGAAAGTCCGGCCTACCACTTCGTGGCACCCGCCGATGCCGATCATGACGCCGGATGCGGCGTGTACGGCACGATAGAGACAAGACTCGAGGCCGAAGACCTTGCCGCATTGGCCAAGTCCGCCTTCGCCTGCGAACGCGTGAAAGTGTCCCACTACGGCTTTGGTGACAGCAAAATACGCATATCGCGCGTAGCATTGTGCGGCGGCAGCGGCGGCGAGTTCATACCCGCAGCCATAGCCGCCGGGGCGCAGGCGTATGTCACTGCCGACATCCGCTACCACGACTTCGTGGACTATGGCGACAAAATACTGCTCATAGACGCCGGACACCACGAGACCGAACTATGCACAAAAGACATATTTTATAACGCAATAAGCCAAAAATTCCCTACCTTTGCACTATTCAAATCATCGGTAGAAAAAAATCCAGTAAAATACATATAGACAATGGCAAACGACACCAAAAAAGAAGCCGCCGCAAACACTGTCGAACAGCGTCTCAAATCGCTCTACCAGTTGCAAACCGTTCTGAGCGAAATAGACCGTATCAAGACTATCCGCGGCGAACTACCCCTCGAAGTCAAGGACCTCGAAGACAGTATCGCAGGCCTCAACACCCGCATTGACAATTACACTGCCGAGATTGCCGAGCTCAAACGCAACCTTAGCGCCGAAAAAGCCAAGATAGAAAACTGCGAAGCGCTCATCGCCCGCTATCAGGACCAAATCAACAACGTGCGCAACAACCGCGAATTTGATTTGCTGACCAAGGAGATTGATTTCCAAAATCTTGAGATCGAACTTGCCGACAAGCACATCAACGAATATTCGCGTCAGATCGAGAACAAAAACGCCGACATCGCAGCCACTCGCGAAAGTTTGGCCGATAACGAACACATACTTTCCGAGAAAAAGGCCGAATTGTCCGAGATTGTATCCGAGACGCGCCAGGAAGAAGACACCCTGCGAGATAAGGCCAAAGCCCTTGAGCCCCAGATAGACGAACGCACACTTGCAGCTTTCAAGCGTATCCGCAAAAATGCTCGTAACGGCCTCGGTATCGTGTACATCCAACGCAATGCCTGTGGCGGCTGCTTCAACCGTATCCCGCCCCAAAAACAAATGGAAATACGCATGCACAAGAAAGTCATAGTTTGCGAGTACTGCGGTCGCATCATGATTGACCCCGCACTTGCCGGCGTGCCTGACACCGGCAGCGAAACAGACAATACCGCAGCAAACAAAGAATAACTAAGAAACAACCATATATTTCATCAATAAAAGAAACCATATAACCATGGACATTTCCCACATCGAACACATCGGCATCGCCGTTCCATCGCTTGACGAGGCCATTCCTTTCTACGAAAACATCTTAGGCTTCAAATGCTTTGCCATTGAAGAAGTACCCGACCAGAAAGTACGCACAGCCTTCTTCCGCGTAGGTCAGACCAAGCTCGAACTCCTCGAAGGCACAGCCGAAGACAGCGCCATCAGCAAGTTCATCGCCAACAATGGCGGCCGTGGCGGCATCCAGCACATTGCTTTTGCAGTCGAGAGCGGCGTACAGGCAGCGCTTGACGAAGTTCAGGAAAAAGGCGCTCGCGTCATCGACAAAGCTCCGCGCAAAGGCGCCGAAGGCCTCAATATCGCCTTCTTGCACCCCAAGAGCACCGTGGGCACACTGGTCGAACTGTGCGAAGACCCCAAGAAAAAATAATGGCGAGAGCCGATACATATATCCCATAACGTAATTCATTACTGATATGAGCAGCCAACTCCAAAAGGTGCAAGAGCTTATCGAGCTACGCGCCGAAGCACGCCTCGGTGGCGGTCAAAAACAGATAGACAAACAGCACGAACGCGGCAAATATACAGCTCGCGAGCGCATCGCACAGCTTGTCGATGAAGGCTCGTTCGAAGAACTCGATATGTTTGTGCGCCATCGTTGCACCAACTTCGGACAAGAAAAGAAATCATTCCTTGGCGATGGCGTTGTGACCGGATACGGCACCATCGAAGGTCGCTTGGTGTACGTCTTTGCACAGGACTTCACCGTCTTCGGCGGCTCGCTGTCCGAGACTATGGCACTGAAGATATGCAAGATCATGGACATGGCCATGAAGATGGGTGCCCCCGTCATCGGCCTTAACGACTCGGGCGGCGCACGTATCCAGGAAGGTATCAATGCTTTGGCCGGATATGCCGAAATCTTCCAGCGCAACATCATGGCTTCCGGTGTCATCCCCCAAATTAGCGCCATTCTCGGCCCCTGCGCCGGCGGTGCCGTATACTCGCCCGCACTCACCGACTTCACTATCATGGCCAAAGGTATTTCGTATATGTTCCTCACCGGCCCCAAGGTGGTGAAGACCGTTACCGGCGAAGATGTTTCGCAAGAAGACCTCGGCGGCGCAATGGTGCACTCGCAGAAGAGTGGTGTATGCCACTTCGCAGCTGAAGACGGCGAGGACGCCATCCGCATCATCCGCAAGCTCTTCTCCTACATACCTCAAAACAACCTCGAAGAGGCTCCCTTGGCCGAATGCAACGACCCCATCGACCGCCTCGAAGACAGCCTCAACGAAATTATTCCCGACAGCGCCAACCGTCCGTATGACATGTACGAAGTCATCGGTGCTATTGTCGACAACGGTGAATTCCTCGAAGTACAGCGCGACTACGCCAAGAACATCATCGTAGGCTTTGCGCGCTTCAACGGGCAGAGCGTCGGCATAGTGGCCAACCAACCCAAATACCTCGCCGGCGTGCTTGACTGCAACGCTTCGCGTAAGGGTGCACGCTTTGTACGCTTCTGTGACGCCTTCAACATTCCCTTGGTGACACTGGTGGATGTCCCCGGATTCCTCCCCGGCACCGGGCAAGAATATAACGCCGTCATCCTTCACGGTGCTAAGCTGCTATATGCCTATGGCGAGGCTACAGTGCCCAAAGTTACCGTCACCCTGCGTAAGAGCTACGGCGGCAGCCATATTGTGATGTCCTGCAAGCAACTTCGTGGTGACATGAACTACGCTTGGCCTACAGCCGAAATTGCCGTCATGGGCGGTGCCGGCGCCGTGGAAGTCCTCTATGCAAAGGAAGCCAAGGCAGCCGAAGATCCCAAGGCCGTACTCGCCGAGAAGGAAGCAGAATACAACAAGTTGTTCTGTAATCCCTACAATGCTGCAAAGTATGGATACATCGACGATGTCATCGAGCCGCGTAACACCCGATTCCGCGTCATCCGTGCACTTCAGCAGCTTGCCACCAAGAAAGTCGTCAATCCCGCCAAGAAGCACGGCAACATTCCTCTATAACCCACCCAGACAATACAGAAGACAACGCACATGAAACGTTCGATAACACTGTTGGTGATAGTGCTGGTGGCTGCAATGGCTGTGGCGACACAGGCCCAGGATCGCAAGTCCTTGCGTATCAACGAGGTCATGATCGTCAACGACACCTCCATTGTTGACGATTACGGCGAACACCATGCTTGGATAGAGCTGTTCAACGCCAACTTCGCACCACTGGAGATATCCAGCATGTATCTCACCAACGACAAAAACAATCCCACAAAATATCCCATACCCTTAGGAGATGTCAAAACTCGCATTTCCAAGCGCCAGCATGTCGTATTTTGGGCCGATAACAATCCCAATAAGGGAACTTTCCATACGAGTTTCACTCTCGTACAAGGACAGGACAATTGGATTGGACTGTATGATAGCGACCGCAAGACCCTTGTTGACTCGGTGACCATTCCCGCCGGTCTTTTGGCCGGATATTCGTATGCCCGCAGCGAAGATGGTGCAGGCGTATGGCAAGTGCGTGACGGTGGCCCCGATGACTATATCACGCCTTCGAGCGCCAACGTCATCAAAGACAAGAATCCCAAAGTCGAAATGTTCGCCGAAAAAGATGGCTTCGGCTTCCTGATGACAATTATGGCCATGGGCATCGTGTTCACAGCCCTGTTTGTGCTCAGCCTCTGCTTTGTAGGTATAGGCACCATCAGCAAATACCTTGCACGCAGCAAGAAGGCACGTGCCAAGGGTGTCGAAGTAGTCGAAATCGACCGCAAGGACCTTGACAGCGGCGAAGCCATCGCAGCCATAGTTATGGCCCTGCACGAACACCTTGACGTGCACGACAAGGAAAGCGCCATCCTCACCATCAATAAGGTCAAACGCGCCTATTCGCCCTGGAGCTCGAAAATCTACGGCCTGCGCGAATACCCCCACAAATAACCCGGAACACAACCAAACATACTGTACGAAACAATGAAAAAATACAAGTATAAAATCAACGGCAGCACATATAATGTTGCCATCGGCGACATCGAAGGCAATATTGCGCAAGTCGAGGTCAACGGCACCCCCTACAAGGTAGAGTTTGATAAGGCTCCCGAAACCAAGGCGGTCGTTGCACCCCGTCCCACAGCCGCACCCCGTACCGCCACGGGCGAAAAAGTGATTAAAGCCGCTCCGGCTGCCACGGGCAAGTACACTGTCAAGTCACCCCTGCCCGGCGTCATCATGAGCGTCCTCGTTAAGGTAGGTGATACTGTCAAAGCGTCCGACACCGTCATTTCCCTTGAAGCCATGAAGATGGAGAACGCTATCCATGCCGGACGCGACGGCAAGGTCACTTCCATCGATGTCAATGTAGGCGACAGCGTACTCGAAGGTCACACATTGGTCACCATCGAGTAATCGACAGAAAGGTTTAATACGCACTCAACAACATTCATTACAATTTCTGAAAAATGTTCGGTGACTTTCTGTCCAACAACCTGAGCCAGTTCTGGGAACTGACAGGTTTTGCCAATGCCGAAATTGGCAACTTTGTCATGCTTGCCGTCGGACTGTTCTTTATATGGTTAGCCATTAAGAAGAACTTCGAGCCCTTGTTGCTCGTGCCCATAGGCTTCGGCATACTCATAGGTAATATCCCCTTCAATACCGGTGCCGGTCTCGAAATCGGCATCTATGAAGAAGGATCCGTACTCAATATCTTGTACAACGGCGTAAAAGCCGGTTGGTATCCTCCGCTGATTTTCCTCGGCATCGGTGCCATGACCGACTTTTCCGCGCTTATCGCCAACCCCAAGCTGATGCTTATCGGCGCAGCTGCCCAGTTCGGTATCTTCGGTGCCTATATGGTAGCCCTTGCTTTGGGATTTGCGCCTGACCAGGCCGGAGCCATCGCCATAATTGGCGGCGCCGACGGCCCCACGGCCATATTCCTGTCCAGCAAACTTGCCCCCAACCTGATGGGAGCTATTGCCGTATCGGCATACTCGTACATGGCACTTGTGCCGGTAATACAGCCGCCGTTGATGCGCTTATTCACCACCAAGAAAGAGCGCCTCATCCGCATGAAGCCCGCGCGTGCCGTCTCGCAGAACGAGAAGATTATCTTCCCTATCGTTGGAATGCTTCTGACCTGTTTCGTTGTGCCCTCCGCACTTCCCCTGTTGGGAATGCTCTTCTTCGGTAACCTGCTGCGCGAATGCGGTGTCACCACACGCCTGGCCAAGACTGCCAGCAACGCCATGACTGACATCGTGACAATTCTGCTCGGTATGACAGTGGGCGCCTCCACTCAGGCTTCGCAATTTCTCACCATCGAAACTGTGGGCATCTTCTTCCTCGGTTTTATGGCCTTTGTCATTGCCAGCTCCAGCGGCGTGCTCTTTGTCAAGCTTTTCAATCTCTTCCTTCCCAAGAGCAAGAAAATCAATCCTCTCATCGGCAATGCCGGCGTGAGCGCCGTGCCTATGAGTGCACGTATTTCCAATAACCTCGGCTTGGAATACGATCCGCAGAACTATCTGCTGATGCACGCTATGGGCCCCAACGTCGCCGGTGTAATCGGTTCGGCTGTTGCAGCCGGTGTCCTCCTGGGCTTCCTCGCCTGATAATCGACATAAACACTTCCAAATACCACGCCGTGCCCGAGCTAAAACGGGTACGGCGTGCTGTGTTTGTCGACCTCGGTCAATACCATGTCCACCGAAATAAGCGTAAGTCGTCATCATATCCGGATTTTCAGGCGTGGTCGCAAAAATTTAACAGGTATAAAAGGCGTTAGTCCTTGTCTCTTTGCTGAAAAATCCTTAACTTTGCCCAAATTTTACATATACGCTCACGCATCATCTATGAACGAAGTGACATACCAGGGGCTGACATTCGAGCCCTACATCACCAGAGACCAGATCTCCGCCCGAATACAAGAGCTGGGAAAGGATATAACGCGCGATTGCGCAGGAAAAACGCCCTTGTTCGTCTGTGTGCTGAACGGGGCTTTTCCTTTTGCCAGCGATCTTTTCCGCGCCTTTGAGGGCGATGCCGAGATAGGCTTTATTCGTTTGCAAAGCTATAGCGGAACATCCAGCACCGGAACTGTTAAGGAGGTCTTGGGCCTGTGCGAAGACATCAAGGGTCGTACTGTTATCGTAGTAGAGGACATTGTAGACACCGGCAACACTATAGATAACTTGGTCAAGGATCTACGTGCACACGAACCTGCAGAAATCAAGGTGGCTACGCTGCTGTTCAAGCCTGATGCGCTCGAACGAGACGTGCACCCGGACTACGTGGGATTCTCGATACCAAAGAAGTTTATCATAGGCTTCGGATTGGATCTTGACGGACTTGCACGTAATCTTCAAGATATATACGTACTAAAGAGCCAGTTCGCTGACTGAAAAAGCGGCTCCATAAAGGGGCCTTCACTCCGACCATGCGACAGTGCCTGTGAGCCATGCGTTGCGGGTCGCAAAAACCATGCTTAATCGACAATGCTGAATCTTGTAATTTTCGGGGCACCCGGCAGCGGTAAGGGGACCCAAAGCGAAAAACTCATAGACCGCTACCATTTGCATCACATTTCGACGGGTGAGGTCCTTCGCGACCATATCGCACGCGGCACCGAATTGGGCCGCACTGCCGACAGCTATATTTCGCAAGGACAGCTTATCCCGGACGAATTGATGCTTCGTGTACTCGAGCATGAACTTGACAACAACCCCGACAAGACAGCCGAAGGCGTCATCTTTGACGGTTTCCCACGCACGATACCTCAAGCCCTGGCTCTCAAAGATATGATGAAGCGTCGCGGTCAGAAAATACATGCTGTCATAGGGCTTGAAGTGCCCGAGGACCAGCTTATGGAGCGTATGGTGCTTAGGGGCAAAGAGTCGGGACGCAGCGATGACAATCCCGAGACTATACGCAAGCGTCTGGCTGTGTACCATAAGCAGACACAACCCCTGCGCGATTATTATGTCGGCGAGGGTGTGTATGTGCCCATAAAGGGCGACGGCACTGTCGACCAAGTCTTTGAACGCGTAATCGCTGCTCTAGACAAGAAATAATTTAGAACTATTGTGGCGGTTTGGCGCTTTATTGTGTCTTATGCCACATCATTATATATTACCCAAAACGCATACCATGCGAAGCGATACACAAGATACATCCTCTATGCATTTTGACAATGTCATAGAATTATATCAGAATGCTTGGCGAGACAATTTCGACTTGCCGGCATTGACTGACTACGGCGAAAGTCGCGGTGCGCTCACTTACGGAGACATGGCGGCACAGATAGCGCGACTTCACCTGCTGATGAAACACATCGGGATACGCCGTGGCGACAAGATAGCTCTGGTAGGGCGCAATAGAGCGTCCTGGGTAGTCGTGTTTATGGCTGCAGTGACTTATGGTGCCACCATTGTGCCGATTTTGCACGACTTTTCGCATGATGACATACAGCACATAGTTACGCACTCGGAGTCGCGAGTGCTTTTTGCGGCCGAGAACATATATAAGCATTTGGACTTCGAGGCTATGCCCGGACTTTGTGCTGTTTTCTTGTTGGAAAGCTATAGCCTTGCCAACAGCCGCAAGGTGGATGGATACTCAGATGCTGCAGATGCTGCTGCGGCATTGGATACCGAGTTCGAGAATGCTTATCACGGTTCTTTCGGACCGCAAGACATCAAGTATGACCTGTCCATACCGGCCGACCATACAGCAATCATTAATTACACATCCGGAACAACGGGTTTCAGCAAGGGAGTGATGCTTTCGTTGGACAATCTGGCCGGCAATTTGGCCTACGGAGTGCGTTCCAAGCTGCATTACCGTAACTCTCGTGCGCTGTCGTTCCTGCCTTTGGCTCATGCCTATGGTTGTGCCTTCGATATGGTTGTGCCTCTGGCCGTCGGAACCCATATCACATTGGTGGGCAAGACCCCGTCGCCGCGCATATTACTGCAGGCTTTTGCGGAAGTGCGCCCGTCGTTGATACTATGCGTGCCGCTTATTCTCGAAAAAATTTACCGCCGCATGATAGTCCCTGTGCTCCAGAAGCGGCATATTCGCGTGGCCTTGGCCGTGCCCGGGTTGCGTTTAACCATATACCGACTGATACGTCAGCGTCTGGTCAAGGCTTTTGGCGGCGAATTCGAGGAGGTTATTGTCGGTGGAGCGCCCATAAGCCGCGAAGTCGAGGCTTTTCTGCATCGCATACGTTTTCCGTTCACAGTCGGCTATGGCATGACCGAATGTGCGCCGCTGATTTCGCACACTCCATGGCGACATTTCAGCCCGGCTTCCAGCGGCCATGTTCTTGACGGCATTATGGAAGTGGCCATCAACAGCGAAGATCCTGAGAATATACCCGGCGAGATTCTTGTGCGCGGTCGCAATGTCATGCAGGGCTACTATAAAGAATCAGGCTTAACCGCCGATGCCATCAGCGAAGACGGGTGGCTGCATACCGGCGATATGGGTACCGTGGACCACGACGGCGGCACTATTCGTATCTGTGGACGTTACAAGACCATGATACTCGGTCCCAGCGGCCAAAACATATATCCCGAGGCCATAGAAGACCGTGTCAACGCGTTGCCTTATGTTCTCGAAAGCCTCGTTGTCGAGCGCGACGGTCACTTGCAAGTACTTGTGGTGCCCGATGCGGACGCACTCGAACGCGACAATATCATGGACGAAGACGAGCGCTTCAAGCTTTTTGATGCCGCACGTGTCAAGCTCAACGGGACATTGGCGCCTTTCGAGCGCATAGACTCGGTGGTGATTATGCCTGAAGAGTTTGAAAAGACGCCCAAGCGCTCAATCAAGCGCTACCTGTACACGGCCTAACCGAGATGCATCCGTAGCGGTGTGTCACTATTAATTGCAATATGAACAAACTACTTTTGGTTGCAGCCACAATCATTATGTTGGGACAAGCTGCCACTGCGCGAAGTGTTCCGGCGTTGCGCATAGTCGAGTCTCCGCGTGACACCGTGACTCGCGCCACTGCCGAAATAGTCGGAGTTACCGACCCCGGAGCATTCGTGACGGTCAATGGCATTGCAGTGAAAGTATACAAAACCGGCACCTTTGCGACCACCGTGGACCTTTCGCTCGGAGCTAACGATATTTGCGTGGAGGCCGTAACCTCGGATGGAGCCACCGTGACGCGCACACAGCAATGCTTCCGCGCCGAAAAATCCCAGGCGGAGTTCCGGCCAGCTACAGAAGATGAAGCTCCGGTGATGATGTTTGCCTCGCCTCGCCGGGTGGTGACACTTGAAGATGCATTCCTGCAATATGGCAGCGGCGATGACCGTCTCGGCGGCTCGAAGATGGGATTTATAGACCCGGAGATTGTTCTGGAGGCCATAGGCACTAAGGGCAGTTTGTACTGTGTGCGTTTGGCTTCTGACCGCATTGCATATATACCCAAGCGATTGACTCGCCCGGCAGACATGGCAACGCCTACCGGTGTCGTTAATACCGAGTCATGGAGCATTGTCAACACCGGACGTACGGATGATGTAACCATTGGCTTGCCGAGGCGTTTGGCCTACCGGTATAGTACGGAGAGTTCCCCATCGGCTATTGTCGTTGATATCTTTGGTGCCACGGACAATTCCAACTGGATAACGCAGCGCACGCTTGAACTCGGAATCATAGATCATACCGACTTCCGTCAAGTAGGAGAGGACACATATCGGGTGTATATATATCTGAAGACTTCGCATGTGTGGGGGTATACAGTAGGATATGACGGCATCGGCAGCACCTTGCGTATTAGTGTGCGTCATCGTCCGGAGCTGACACTCAAGGGAATGACTATAGGGCTGGATGCCGGACATGGCGGCGAGAATCCGGGTGCTATTTCTCCGTCAGGGTTGCTCGAAAAAGATGTAAACCTCGATATCGTTATGCGTGTGCGCGACTTGCTGCATAAGCGCGGGGCAAGCACCGTCTTGACTCGTTACGAAGATGACGGACCATCGATGTCGCGTCGCAAGGAGATATGGCGCGAAGGCAATATCGACTTGGCTGTGAGCGTGCATAATAATGCCGCCGGCAGCTATAAAGTTTCCGGAACTGCAGTGCTGTACAAGCATGCTTTTAACCGTGATTTGGCGATGTGTGTTGCACGGCGTCTGACGCAGACGGGGCTTGACCTCTTTGGCGTTGTCGGCAACTTCAATTTCTCGCTCAATGCGCCCACATTTTGCCCCAATATACTTGTCGAGGGAATGTTCATGACCTCTCCCGAGGATGAACAGCGCCTTGCCGACCCGGCCTTTCGCCGTCAGGTTGCCGAAAAGATTGTCTTGGGGCTTGAAGACTACCTCAACCTGTGCAAATGACACAAATGTACATCTGACAATGTAGTTTTATAACTCGAAAAAAAATATAACACCATGGCACTTTCGCGCGACAATCTTTGGCGCAATTCAAGGGATTACTTCTTCATTACCTTTGGAATGGCGCTGTATGCTTTTGGCTTCACGGCTTTTATACTGCCGCACAAGGTCGTCATAGGTGGCCTTGCCGGTGTGGGTACCCTTGTGTATTTCAGCACCGGCATACCTGTGGCAATCACGCAGTATCTGTGCAATCTTGCTCTCCTCGCAGTCGCCTACCGTATCGTGGGACGCAAATTTGTTGTAGGGACCATTTACGGCGCCACTATGATTTCGCTGTGGGTGGGCCTGTTCCAGCCAATCTTTGAACGTATTGTCGCTGTACACGGGCCTTTGGTCCAAAGTCCGGCGATGAGTATTGCCGTTGGAGCCATCATCATAGGCGTGGCTATAGGCATTACTTTTGTGCACAACGGGTCTTCCGGCGGTACCGATATCGTAGCTGCCATGGTTTCCAAGCGATCTAATGTGACAATAGGCCGTACGATGTTGTGCACCGATTTTTTTATCATATCATCGTCCTACTTCCTGTTCCACGACCTCAACAAGGTGATATACGGCCTTATGGTTACCGGCATTATTTCGTATGTAGCCGATATGGTAATCAATACCAACCGCCAGGCAGTGCAATTTACGATAATATCGCCACGGTGGAGCGAGATTGCCACGGCCATCAACAACGATGCCCATCGCGGGTGTACTGTGGTGGATGCCATGGGTTGGTATAGTAAGTCGCCGGTGAAGATGCTACTTGTCGTATGCCGCAAAATAGAGTCGGTCACCATTTTCCGCATTGTCAAGTCTGTCGATGGTAATGCTTTTATTACACAAGGCAAGGTCAACGGCGTCTACGGACGCGGTTTTGACCAAATGAAAGTGAAGGTGAAACCGGAGGGGCAGCGTGAGGGCGATGACTTGTCGCGCCGTATTGATGCAGCAGCCATGGGCGACCACGGGATAGGCGGCGCAGCCGAGGACCCGTTCAGACATGCACATTCGGCTCGCGCCACTGTCGAGGAAGAACGTATGCGTAGCGGAGGACAGCCTACCAGCCGAATATAAATTCACATACGACAAAATCAACAGATATGATAATACGCAAATTCATCGCAATCTCCCTGTTGGCCGTTGCGGCGTTGTGCCGGTCAAGCATTGCGTTCGCTGAGGACCGCTATCCATTTATGGATACGTCACGTCCTTCCAAGCCTTTGGATATAGGCGTACATGTCGGGTTGGGAGTCTCCACCCAAATCCAAAACTATGCTTCCGCCGTGCCCGGATGTGCAGACTTCCATCTCTCCTCAGGGCTGCAAAGTGCCTTTGGCGCAACTGTCGAAGTGCCTTTGCGTCGCTATATAGCCATAGGTACCGGTGCCGATTTCGTAATCAGCAACAACTCGTGGGCAATGACTGTCATCAATTCCGAGCCCAATACGGTCAGTACATTATATTGTCGTAATACATACCGCGCTTTCGAAATTCCGATATACGTGTCTCTACGCTTCAATTTGGGGTCGCGTATCGTCTGGACAAACGAGGGCGGCATGTACCTCAGCTTTGGCACCGGCGGCCGTACTCGCATTACATCCTATACTGCGGCGGTCAATCAGTTGGGGCAGCAGCAGGTGACGCGCACTCGGTACGACCATGCGTATTACAACGCTGACACGCCGATACTCAACGGCATCGGCCGTAATGATGTCGGCATACACCTCTCCACCGGATTGCAGTACTTGCGCCATTGGACGCTCAAAGCTGTCATGCGCTACGGCTTTAGGGACGTGGCACGCAATTATGGCGTGCTTGATGTGAATGTCCACAACCTTGCTTTCTCGTTCCGTCTGGGATATACATTTTGACATTCGGACTTTTATTTCCGGACGCATAAAATTTACGGCACAATAATTCAGCCCATGAGGGCAATATAGAATATGACAACATACACTTCGGGCGAGTCTTCAGTACATAGCGACTGGGATCGCCTTCACTTATGGCATCCGTATACTTCGACCATAGATCCTCTGCCTACCTACAAGGTAGACCATGCCAACGGATGCGTCATCACGCTGTCTGACGGCACCGAACTTGTGGACGGAATGTCTTCGTGGTGGTGCGCCATTCACGGATATAACAATCCGGTAATAAATGCCGCTGCTACCGAGCAGCTTTCTCATATGAGCCATGTAATGTTCGGCGGCCTGACACACGACCCGGCCATCACGCTGGGCAAAATGCTCTTGAAAGTTGCACCCGAGGGTATGAATAATATATTCTATGCCGATAGCGGCAGCGTGGCTGTGGAAGTGGCTATGAAGATGGCTGTACAGGCCGCCATATCGCGCAGCGGCAATCACGGCAAGACCAATTTTGTGACCATACGCCGCGGCTATCATGGAGATACTTGGAATGCCATGAGCGTGTGCGACCCGGTCACCGGAATGCATACCGCTTTCGGTACATCGCTGCCTATACGCTATTTCGTGCCATCGCCCAAATCGCGCTTTGACGGCGAATGGGACGCCTGCGACATCCAACCATTGCAAAAGGTGTTCGAAGAACACCATAACGAGATCGCTGCACTCATACTCGAACCTATCGTTCAGGGTGCCGGTGGTATGTGGTTTTACCATCCCGAATATCTGCGTCAGGCACGCAAACTTTGTGATAGGTATGGCGTGTACCTCATTTTTGACGAAATTGCCACCGGATTCTGGCGCACCGGACGCTTCTTTGCCTCGGAATATGCCGGAGTTGTACCGGATATTATGTGTATAGGCAAGGGGCTGACTGCCGGCTATCTTACTATGAGTGCCGTGCTTACTACTAAGGATGTGGCCGACACCATCAGTCGCGGTGAAGCCGGAGTGCTGATGCACGGGCCCACGTTTATGGGTAATCCATTGGCCTGTGCCATTGCCGTGGCCTCGCTGCGTCTTCTCAATAGTCAGGACATGCATGCACGTATAGCTCGAATCAACGAGATTATCTCTTGTCATCTTGCACCCGCGCGTACTCTGTCCAATGTCTCCGATGTGCGCACATTGGGTGCCATAGGGGTCATCGAAATGTGTAACCCTGTGGACGTCGGCGAGTTTCAGAAGATCTGCGTCGAGCGTGGTGTGTGGATACGTCCCTTCGGACGCAATGTTTACGTCATGCCGCCATACGTGATTGAGGATGCTCAATTGGCTTTCCTTACGGATACTATGGTGGACATTGTGAGGACTTTACCGTAAACGTTTGCCGTGAAGACGATAGAAAAGACCTTGCAACACCTTGCAGACAGCGGCAACCTGCGGACTATCCCGCATGACACCGCTGCGACAGGCGAAGACGTCCTCGATTTGACGTCCAACGACTACCTCGGCATTGCCGGGGATGTCAAATTGCGACGCAGTTTTCGGGAAAGCCTTGATGATGAAGATTTTATGCTCACGGCCAGTGCTTCACGTCTACTGGCTACGCACCAGCGTCAGTATGAAGAGTTGGAAGAACTGTTGGCCGGGCTGTATGGTAAGCCTGCGTTATTGTTCAATAGTGGCTACCACGCCAATACGGGAATGATTGCCGCCTTGGGCGACAAGCATACGCTGATACTTGCCGACCGCTTGGTGCACGCTTCTATTATCGATGGAATGCGGCTAAGTGGCGCCCGATTTATGCGTTATGCTCACAACGATTACGGGCATTTAGAGATGCTTTTACGTAAATTCGGCGGAGAGTATGCACGTGTGCTCATCGTCTCCGAATCCGTGTTCTCCATGGATGGTGACCGCTCTGATATTGCTGCGTTGGTGGCATCCAAACGCTTGCACTCCAATGCATTGCTTTATATAGACGAAGCACATGCAGTGGGCGTGTGCGGTCCTCGAGGGCTGGGATTGGCCGTGCCGTATCTTGACGATGTAGATATACTTGTGGGCACGTTGGGTAAGGCCTTGGCCTCGCAAGGTGCCTATGCCATTCTTTCGGAAACGTTGCGCGAGTATATGGTCAATGCTGCGCGTTCGTTGGTTTTCTCCACTGCTCTGCCGCCCCTGTCAGCTCGATGGAGTGCCTATGTCATACGTCGGTCGGTAGACATGGAGGACAGTCGTCGTCATCTCGAATCAGTGTGCCGGGACGTGGCTTCTGCTGTCAATGCCTCCGGTCTGGCTATGCACGAAGTGTCACCATCGCACATTATCCCTATAATAATAGGAGATGCGGCACGCGCCGTCAGACTGTCCAAGGCACTGAAACTCCGGGGGGTGCTGTGTCTTCCTATAAGGGTGCCCACCGTGCCGCCGGGCACCGAGCGGCTTCGCTTGTCGCTCAACGCCTCTATCTCCGGTCGGGATATACAACACATCGCCGAGGCATTTGCCGAGGTGGCTGCAATGCAGATTTAGCGCTTTGCGATAGGTCGTGTAAAAGAGAATGTTGAACTTTTGGCACGGTTATTGCGTTTTGCTTTTAGAACATTCGTGAGTGAAAATTAACAGTGAAACGATGCAAATGTTGAAGTTAAAGAGACTTTTACTTGCGAATTAAAAAATATTAAGTAAAAAAAAGTGTGCTATAATAACAAAAAGGCATATCTTTGCAGAGAATAGGAACATAATGTTATCATCCATCAATATGAAAAAGATTATTCTTTTGGCTGCTATTGCACTAGGTGCAATGTCAGCACAGGCTCAAGCAGTTGAGTCCCCCAAATTCTTTGACAACTGGTCGATAGGACTTGATGGTGGTGTCACCACCCCGTTGAAGAACTATTCCTTCTTTCCCAACATGCGCGGCTTGGTAGGTTTGCACATTGACAAGCAGATTACACCCTCCTTCGCACTCGGTGTTGAAGGCCAGTTCGGCGTCAACACCTCTTCCTGGACACAGGAAATACACTCTCGCACCGCTTTCGACAACTCGTATGTAGGTGTCTATGGCAAAGTTGATCTTTTCAACTTCTTTGGCGGTTACAAGTGCGAAACTCGCCCCTTCACCATCGAGGCTCTTGCCGGTGCCGGTTGGGGACACAACTTCAATACCAGCTATATAGAAGCAGAACGTCTGGTATACCGTCCTGACAACAACTACTTTGTAACCAAGGTCGGCTTGAATTTTAACTTCAATGTTTCGGAGAAGGTAACCATTTCTCTCCAGCCCAGCATTTCTTGGAACATGGATGGAAATGGTTCGCAGAGCACCACATACTATGATGCCAATCGCGCCGTATTCAACCTTCAAGCAGGTGTGACATACCACTTCGGCCCCGGCTTCACTTGTGTTAAGCCCTTCGACCAAGCCGAAATCGATGCCCTCAACGGACAAATCAATGAACTTCGTGGCCAGCTTAACGACTGCAACGCCAATGCCGCCGCATGGGAAGCTAAAGCAAATGGCCTTGCTAACGAACTGGCAGCTTGCAAGAACCGCAAGCCCGAGGTAGTTCAAGTCAAAGAAGAAACCAATATCCTCAACAGCGTACGTCTCGTATTCTTCCGCATAGGTTCGTCCGCCATCACTGCCGACCAGCAGCCCAATGTCGAGATGGTAGCTTCCTACCTGAAGAACCACAAAGATGCCAAGGTTGACATCAAGGGTTACGCTTCGCCCGACGGTTCCGAGGAAATCAACATCCGTCTTGCCAATGCACGCGCACAGGCTGTGAAGGATGCCCTCATTAACAAGTACAAGATTAACGCCAACCGCATCAGTGCACAAGGCGAAGGCATCGGCAATATGTTCTCCGAGGAGAGCTGGAACCGTGTCAGCGTCTGCACCATCGAGGACGGTAGCAATAAGTAATCATGCTTGACTCGGGCTATTTATAACGCCCGGTTTAGATGCGACATACAGTCGGCGACTCACACCTTGGGTGTGTGGTCGCTGATTTTTTTCGGCGTATAAGCAATCTTAGGCATAATACTTTACGACAATCAAAAAGCCGGGGAAGGGAAGCCGAGAAAGAGATTATTTGGGGATAATGCGTGATAAACTAAAGTCAAAGCGACAATGCAATTTTCAGCGTGTTTAAGACTTCAGATTTTTTGAGGCCGCAGGGAAGAAGAGTTTTCGGCGAGGATGGGGCTTCACAAGCCCACAGCTCCTCCTCGCCGAAAACTCTTCTTCCCGACCAAAAGTCAACGTAGTCCAAGGCAGTACAAAAAAAAGGAGACCGAAGTCTCCCTGAGATTTACTAATTTTGTATTGCACTATGACAAAACATTTAACCTCAAAACAAAGGTACCACTTTTTTTTGAACACCAAAATCGCGGCACTCGTAAAGAGAGGCGTATGGGTCAAAACGGGTGCTAAAAAATGCTGTAATAGCTTTGGTTTACAGTGCGTTATCACAGTTCAAAAGTTTTGAACCCTCATCTGGCATGAGCGCTTTGGATCTATGGGTCAAAACGGGTGCTAAAAATCACCATTAGATTTTAGGTTTGAACAATAAGTTTTAACTTTGCTTCACGGCCTGAAGCGTAACAGGGCTCTGCTGGGGAGCGACCCTGCCAGGAATAGGGTCGTCAAATATGCATATTGCACTTATAGGAAGACGGCGGATTAGCTGTCTTCCTTTGCATTATGCAATTTTGCATATGCCAATAAAGACCCCGTTTTGACCCATAAGTCGAAAAGTTAATGTAATGTTAAAAATAAACCAGCGAGTTGGGTAGCACATTCTAATGCTGCTCAACTCGCTGTGTATCTGCGCGTAGCACTATCCAACTGTCAAACTATAAATTCCCTCAAAAAGACGGAATATGAGTTAATGCGCTGATAATCAGATATTCGATTTTCTGCTATATATTACGTCTATATAGAATATTTGATTTTGTAATCTTTTGTGGATTAATTATTTATAAATCTATTACGTCTATCATTGGGATTTTATAGGTCAAAGATGGGAAGTTTCGCAAAATAATTGAGTGACTGAGCCTGGGAGCTTTCCAAAAAGCAAAAGGCTACCCAAAAACTGTTAAATCGATTAAACGACATATACTACATGGTTGACCAAGGGGAGGTGAGTGTCCTTACTGTTTCTTTCCAATCTGGCGAAGTCTGACGGGCACCGTTTGAGTCGAATGCTATCCATTTTCGTCCTATAGCATTTGCTTTGAGCGGAGGATTGGAGATAGTCTCGAGATAGATTCCCTTGCTATCAATTTGGGCATAGACTGGTGCATCGGCAGCTACTACAACAGCATTCTTGATGTGTTTGCTTATTTCACGTTGCAACTGAGCGGCAAAAGGATTAGAGCCTTTCGCCGAGGTGCAGGTGTGGAGAACAATAGGGAATGGGCGGTTATAAGCATTGAGCACCAATTCATAATCGTTGAGAGTGCGGAGAATCAATTCGGCAGTCTGAGCCGGTGTTAGATCCTTGCCGTTGAGACGAACACCGCTGGAATTCCCTTCGGGGTCGCAGATCCCATGGGCATAGATGTTGAATGCCGGACCTACACCGAAAGCATCGTCGAAAATCTTTGAGGCTTCCTGCATCTCCCAATTCGTCAAGTCCTGGTTGTCCATGATATTGACATTGAGTTGCTGGACATCCGGATCTGCCTGAAGGAACCGTTTGTTGCGATAGTCAGTGCGCTGTATCACTTCCACGGAAGTCCCGTCTTTGAGTTGATGGCTCACAGACTTTGGCTCAGGATGGGAAAGCTGCTCAAAGCATTGTTCATATTTGAGGATCTCTTCATTGATTTGCTGGAAGGTCTGTGCCATGCTCCATTGGGCGCAGAGCATCAGCATAATGAAAACCAACTTTCTCATTTCTTTTCGGTTTGGCAATTTACACAATCGCCGAACTTAGCGGCAAGTTTGTTCCTTGCTTTTTCGACAGTTTCCACTGCATCGGCAGAAGACTTGAATTGATTGTATGCCCCTCTCATCTCTGCCTCGGCTTCAGGTAGCAATTCACTACCTAAGTCTCTTTGTATTTGAGCCTTCTCTTTTTCCCATGTACGGTAGAAATTGCGATTTGGAGTATATCCATAGGTGCCATATACAACCTGTAAATTTTCTTTCTTTGCGTCGCGCTGAATCTTACGGTCATTGGCGAACTGTCTCATTTTATCGCCAAGTATCTCAATCTGTTGGGGAGTGTTGGTACGATCAACTTCATCGAGGTAACCGTCACCATCTGTACCAACCAAAATCAATGTTAAGGCTGTCACTTCCATATCGGCATTGGTAAATCCCGGACCAGCAACCTTTTCAATTCCATATTTACGGATATTGTCCAATACCTCACTCAGTCTTGTTTGGGGCAGATTGATGTTAGCGAGAAGAGCCTGTGACGCAGCACCGTTGTTTAGCGCCTCTTTAAGCGCACCCTCCCGATTTTTATCTGCATTTTTCAATAAATCTCTGAGTTCCTGAACCTTTTTAGCATGTTCGATTACTGCTGGATCAGGTGTCTCACCAATGAGCGATACCGGGAAAAGCATCATAGTAAATGCCATCAGTAGTACTATCAGTTTAATATGTTTCAGAGGACTCTTCATTTTCGGCTATTTTTTTGCTTTGGAGATATTCTATTTCTTGGGTCATGCATTCGTCGAGGAATGTTAGTTCGTCAAGCGTCAGGGAATTTTCATCAGCGATGAAACGTTGAAGAAGTTCCTCATAGTCGTAAGTGGGTGGCTCATTGAAATCTGTTATCATGCCCTCTGTCGGTTTCACCTGAGTTCCTTTGGCATTGGTGACTTGATTCTCAAAATTTTCACGGTGCTTACGAGCCATATCCTGCCCATTTACCGATGGCTTGAAATTTGCATCAGCCGCAATGTCGCCCATGACCTGATTGTGCAGCTGTCGGGTAGTTGCGTGCTGTGCCTCAGCATAAGCTATAGCAAGAGCCAAAAGACGCGCGTCTTTCTCAGGATCATATGAAGAAGATGAGCGCCGGCTATAACCACCTCCTCGATTTTTGGAGGCGCCTCCCACTGACTTGCCATTAGCCGGACGAATGAGTTTGCGCGATGGTGTGATCTGCACCCCATACTGGGCTTTTGCTGCGCTGCGTATTTTGCTTTGCATTGTTTGGTACTGAGCCACATCCGGGTCAGGGATGTTGATGTCGTTCCAATGCTCCTTGAGGAACTTATTGAAGGTCGTAAGTTCTCCGTTGGCGATGCGGACTTCCACATCGCCTTGCTGACCTGAATTGGTATTGGCAACAGACTCGCCTAAGACATACTGATTTTGGGCCACAATAGCCAGAGGGCTCATGAGTGTCGCAATTGTCAGTAGTATTTGTTTTAACTTTTTCATTGGTTGTCATTTAAGATTATTGAACAGGCTTGCCATTTTCGAACATTCCGTCATGTATCAGTTCTTCATCGAGCCAAAGCTTTCCCTTTCCATGGAATTTTCGGTCTTTGAACTCACCTTCATATCGGAAGTTTTTCTTTCTCTTTTTGTCATAACCGGTCATGACTCCTTCAACAGGTAGAACGGTGTCGCGCAGTTTCTTGTAAATCTTCTCCATGCTCATAGATGCAGGGATTTCGCCGGCTTGCATGAGCGCAAGTTCGTTGGGTAACTCAAAATCACTGACATCCCAATAATAAATGGAATTGAGACCTATGGGTTTGGCTTCTCCTCTAAATACAGGTGCGATATCATATACGCCCTGGAACTCAATTGTGCCGAGATTTGGATATTCATATATAGTCACATTTGTAGGGAAGAACCCTTTGTTATTCAACCGCAGGCTTATGTCCGTCTCCAAATCTTGCAATAAGGATTGTTCCAGCATGCCTTTGGGTATTGAGTTAACCTTCGTAGAAAGTTTGTCGCTCAAACGCTGATTCATAATAATATTGGCCGCAAAGGGAGTGATGACATTGTACCATTTTTGACCTGAGCGGGCATAGTCCTGGAGATGTTGAGGTATCCGAGCTATATATTCCTTTGATTTAACGGCCTGTTTATATGCTTCTTGGCCTCCATAACAGTTAAATATGAACTGGTTTATTGACTCAAGATATCTGTCGGGATCCGAGGAGCCTAAAGGGAAGCGTGTATGTGTTTTATCACATGGAATTCCCTTTTTATCTTGATATTTAGCAAAAGCGATACTGTCCTCAGGGTTAATCTTATATACGTATAGCGACTTGGTGTAATCATATTTCGAAACTCCTTTTTGTGAACTTTCATATATCACTTTGTGCTGAATATCAAGTCGTGCAATCCCAGGATAGAGTTCCCTTACATAGTAATCATATGTGTCTGAGATGTTCTCCGACCCAGAAAATATTTTTGCCATTCCCTGAGCCAACATTCCACTCATTTCAGAACTGAACATTGCGAATTGAGAGCCCACAGTAGATCTTCTACGATTACGAATAGCGATGGATCGCGTCATTGAGTGGGATAAATGCTCACCCGCTTTCGCTATTCCAACGGCTAAGGCAGTATTACCCTTACCCTCCATATTATAGCCAAAGAAAGCAGCCACCTGTCTAGTTTCAGGTGAAAAGACAACCTCTTTGGTTCCGCGTTCAGGATATCTATCTACGTTGGCATCACGAATTATGCTATCGGGCATAATGTCGATTATAGCCACCGGAATCAGATGGCCGTTGGTTTCAGCGCTCATCCACGTGCCTGTCATACGCTGGACAAAGTCTTCCGCATAGCTCTGAATATACTCACCGCGTTGCTCTAAAGTACTGATGGCTTTATGTAATTGGTTGCTTGAAGGTAGAGATTCGGCGGCATGCCTAAGTCGATCGAGATTTAGTTGGAGATAATGATAATCTCGGGCGTTAAACGCAATGTTGCCTAAAATATACGCGGCGTTGGCCACTACTGTTTTGGGTGAATATTCAGAGGATGCTAATTGTTCCAGGGTACGGTCGGCAAAAGCGAGTTCGCGATCAGGGATTGAATCATTCTCATAGATAGCCGAGCAATAGTCAAGAAGCTGCTGATGCCAGCCAGCTTCTGACAGACCATCCTTCTCCAAAAGCGAAAAGGATTGATTGAAGTCGCCGTCGGTAGCGATATTCATCAATAACTGATGGGCCATTTCGGCTCTGTCGGTGTTTTGCGCTTGAAGCGAACAAACACAACAGTTGATCAAAAGCAATGTGATAAAGAAGAGAGATCTGGACATGCCAAGTCAGGTTTCCCTTGGCTCTCGAGAAGTTATAGGTGAAAGAAAACGTGAGCCAACTATGTCATGTCCTATTTTGAGGGTTCTGAGAAAGCCTGTGAGCAGATGTAACAATAGCAGCCCATGCTATACGCGTGAGAGCCGCCATGCTATCCTTGCTCTGTTTATGAATTTCTCAGAATCTCAAACTACAAGATGAGCATAACGCTTCTTTAATTCAATATGTCGTCGGACCGGACTACTCCTATCCAATGGCAAAGTTAGCTAAAATATTTGAGAACGAGCGCGTAACACAGAGGAAAAAATCAGGTTGTAGAGTCAAGTGGCAAGTGCAGAATTAGTGAATCATATTGTATAACTCAACTTTTGGAGAGGAAAAGCCTAATTTTTTTCTTAGGTCTATCGTTTATGCGTGATAATGCGCAAGATATGTCTTTTCGCGTTGAGGCATTGGCACTATGCAAAAAAAAGCGTAATTTTGTGCCCGTAAAAATGAACGGAGAAGTTCCCAGAATATTGATAAGCAAGGAGACTGTGTCCTCGATGGCTGCCGTAGTGTATCCCGGAGGTATCGAAGCCGTCACTGTCATCGACTCGGTTGCCAAGGCACGCATAGCATTACGTGCCTTGCGCAAGTGTACGCATATCGGATTCGATACGGAGACACGGCCATCGTTCCGTCGTGGACACATGAACAAGGTGGCTTTGCTGCAATTGTCATCAGGGCCGCATTGCTATCTGTTCCGCCTGAATATGCCGGGAATATTTGACGCGGCAAAGCCTTTGCTCGAAGATCCGGAAATTATCAAAATCGGTCTTAGCGTACATGATGATTACAATGCACTGCGCCGTCGTGGCGAAATCAATCCGGCCGGGTTCTTGGACCTGCAAGACTATGCGCGCACATTCCATATCGAGGACATATCTTTGCAGAAGATTTATGCCATAGTCTTCGGCGAACGCATCAGCAAGGCCCAACGTTTGACCAATTGGGAGGCTGCACGGCTCACCGAGGCGCAGCAGATATATGCCGCCATAGATGCTTGGGCTTGCCTTAAACTTTACCGCTATATGCGCGAAGGACATTTCGACCCGTACACTTCGCCGTACATTGTGCACGAAGAGGAGGTCTCCGAAGATGCTGCCGAACATACCGATACGGAGGCCGCTGCGGATGTAAAGTCGGATGCCGGGGTGCTGTCGAATGATGTACCTTCAATGGCGGATACTGCTGCCGAATAGTATTTACGAGGCAAAATATCATTATACTCAGATGTCCGCTCGTCCGCCCAAATACAAAGTTGTCCCCGTATTATTGATGGTATACCTTGCCGCGATGGCATTTGTCGGGTATCCGCGTTATGCTGCCGGACAGATGTCTGCATTGCAATATTTCGGGATAATTGCCGCGACCGTTGCAGTCATAGTCCTGCTGTTCTTTTCGCTACGTGCGCGCTACCGTCGCGGCAAGTAATCAATCTGTCTGGTTTATAATTATTTGCATGAGAGATGCCGTTAAGTAAATGGCGTCATTCCGGTTGTGTGTCCGGACAATGGAAACAGGGTGGTAAATTGTCGATTTGGTTTTTTATGTGCTGTATGGCGAACAAAAGTCCGGCCTTAGGTTGTTGTATATATACAAGGCGCAATACAGACGGATTGCGTAGTTATAAACCTTTATTGTTTAACCAAACACACGACAAAATGAAAAATTCAGATGTAATGGTTGCCGCCACTGTAGGCGCATTGGCCGGCGCAGCCTTAGGTTTACTGTTTGCACCCCGCTGCGGCAAAAAGACACGAGCCGCGATATGCGAGTATATGCGTCGTCATTGCCGTCCGTGCAAGTGTGACGAGCAGGAGTGCTGCGAATGCGACCAAGCCACCGACAACGACGAAGACTAAGGCTTATCGGAAGCTGACGGCTAAATGCTGTCAGTCCCTGGCACAGTAGCGCGGATGTATCGGCACGGGCTTTGTAACAATAGGCCATCGGTGACCGTGCATCCGCGGCTTTGTGCGAAGGAGGTGGAAGGTTGCGCTACAAATACAATTATGGATGGTTAATATACCCTTAATACTTAATGAAATGATACAAACCTTACTGAATATCGGAACGCGAATCGTACGTCTGACGGTGCGTCAGCACTGTGCCGAGATACGCCGACGAGCCATTATGCGGACCGGCGATATCCTTGGCGCGATGGCTTGTTTTGCCGTATCGATGACCTTGATATTGATGGTCGCTGTTTTTATCGGCATCGGCGTGGTCCGATTGCTGGAAACGGTAATGGCCTCTCATTGGGCCTATCTGTCCGTGGCCGGAGTGTATGTCCTGCTGTACGTGATAGTACGAGTATTCCGGCGTCGGCTGTTTTATCGACCGATACAACGATTTCTATTCCGGATATTCGATTCGGAAGGACAATAGATGTAGCGTATTGCCACTGCAGCTTGGGAACGTGCGTGCGGCTCAGCGTTTGGGCTTGAACAATAGGGTATATGTGCAACCTACGAGCAAAGCGCCGCCGACGATGTTGCCCAAGGTGGCCGGTACGAGGTTGTCGCACAGCATCTGTACAACCGAGACATCGGCGCCTGTGGCCATGCCCGCCGGGATGAAGAACATATTGGCGATACAGTGTTCCCATCCCAAAGCTACGAAAGCGGCTACAGGCATCCAGCACGCCAGACATTTTTGGCCAAGGGTGTCGGCTCCGAGTGCCATCCATACGGCCAAGCATACGCACCAATTGGCTCCGACGGCACGGCAGAATACGGTGAGCCACGGCATCGAGACTTTAGCCTCTGCCAATCCGGTGGCAGCGTCGTGCCAAGGAGCTGCGTCCAAGGTTCCGGCTCCGAGGACAAAGAGCCCTACAAATGCTAATGCTCCGGCAAAATTGCCCAACCATACCAATGCCCAATTGGCCAAAACGCGCGGCATAGATGTGCGTTTTGCCGCCAGTGGCGGTATCAATACGGCGTTGTTGCCGGTAAACAATTCGCCCCCGAGCGTAACGATGAGTATCAGTCCTATGGGGAATACCGCACCGCTGAGCAGTCGTTTGGCTGCCGGTGTCTCGGTTGCGGCACCGGCGATAAGGCTCAGCAACCCGCCCAGTGCGATAAACGCGCCTGCAAGTATGGCTAAAGCAAGAGTGCGCTGCCACGACAGCGCGGCTTTGGCTGTACCGGCAGCGAGGGCGGATTCAAGTATCTGTGTCGGTGTTTTCATCTTTGGTTTTCGGAGTTTGTCGTGATATCTTTTGGCGTGGCACTATCCGCTTTGATAGCACTCGGCGGGGTGGTATTACGGCGCTTGCGGGCAATGTATGCACGCAAAGCTTTGACTTTGACGCGATAAGGTGTGACCGACTGATAGCGGAGTCGTCCCGGTTCGGTGCGGTGGAAGTAATATGAATTTTGCTTGTCCCAGGATGCGAAGGTGAACATGCGTCGCTCGCCCGGAGGCAGAGGTTGTCGCAGCGTGACGCGCCTTACATGCAGTTGATGACCTTGCATGTCCATGTAAGTAATCATAATGGTGAGTGCTGTGACGGTATCCGTACTGCCGTTGAAAGCCAAAATCGTCTCTTTGTGCGACCGCAGGGTCTTGTCGTATCCGCTGAAGGTGATGACTGAATCCGGGTCGGCGGCCAGAGTGTCGCTTGCGTAGTATGTGTATTGGATTCGCTCGGTCAGCCCATGTCGCGTGGTGCGTTGGCGTCGTGCGGCACCGGGCAGGGTGCATGCCAATGCCAATAGGCATAAGGCTGCTATAGTTATGAGCCGTGACCGGGCAAGCCGAGGGTGGGGGCGAGTCATAGTCCTATAGGGTTTTGTATCGTGGGCGGTGGTGTCGGGTAGATGCGCATGGCGCCCTCCAGCCCGTCCGGGCGGGTGTCCTCACGTTGCACCGTGAAACGGAATAGGTAGGGGATAAGGCGACGGAGGTTGACGCGCCATCCATGCTTGTATGGGTCGAAGCGGAGCATTCCTGTCGAGACGTCTACGGTGATGGCTAGACGTTGGGGGCGGTGTCCCTTGCCGTTGGAAGTGAAGTTTCGGAATATGGAGGCATCATACATTCCCACTTTGCCCGAGGTATGGGCCGACCCCATCACTGTGCCCGGAGCTATGGACAGGTCGGGGGAATGGATAATTGACATCTCGTAAGTGTTGATGCCGTTGGCACGTATGGCGATGTATGCGCCGGCCGATGTCATCCATACGCCTTCAATGGGGGCGAGGGCTTGGCGACCATGCCACAGGTGCCTGCTTTGTTCGATGGCATATCGAGCCAGCGGGTCGTGGTCGAATACCGAGGCGGCGAGCGGCTGTGTCCATACGCCGATGACTATGGCAAGTATGGACATGAGACGCAGACCCGGTCGGGTGGCGATGTGATGCTTATATGCTGCTGAATTTGTATGCAAGGCCGAAGGAGAGGATTTCTTTGACTTGGAGTTTGTGCCAGTCGGGGTGGTCGTCCGAGCGCGGAGTGTTGGTGTCGTAGCGGGCGTGGACGTATATTTGCGTAGATAGGTAGCGGTTAATATCCATGCCCAAAGTGTTTTCCCAATCGGCATAGAATGTGCCGTAGTCGGTAAAGGTAAACATGCGCGAGGTGAAGGTGATGTTGGAGCATATCTTCCACGCCAATTTCAACTCGGAGGACGAACCGATGCTCATTTTTGTGTCCTTGTCTGCGTTTATGCCGAATTTGGTGTGGTCTATGGTGGCATCCGTGCATACCTTAAGGTTGTAGGACAAAGGTGCTATGGATATATCTAAATTGAAAGTCTTGCGCTTGTTTGTGTAATTATAGGTCATACCGAGACCGGCGGTGAGGTCTGCGGGGCTGAGGAAGGCGGCTTTCAAGTCGTAGGTATTGGTGACGTATGATTTGAAAATCTGGGTCTTGAATTGTGCAGTCAGCGAGTAGTACCATCGACTTGCTGCCTTGATGCCGAGCGTGGAGTTGAATTGTAGGAGGTCTTCGGAAATGCTGTAGTTGCGTAGGTCATCGTCCGGGGCGCTGTTCAGTCCCAGCTTGTAGCGCAGTGTCGATACAAATAGCAGATTAGGGTGGTACTTGGGGTTTAGCTTGACATCGTACTGGACGTTGATGAGCGTGTTTAGATTGTTGTTGCCGCCCTGATACCAGTTGGGCGAGACGTATGCCTGACTGAATTGCAGCGACGAGGCAAATGTGCGTATCCAATGGCGTTTTTTGACATACACATCTATGTGCCCGGGCAATTCGGGTGTAACCTCATCGATGTGTATTGTATGATCCTTGGGGTCGACGCTCATAGTGTACTTGCGCGGCGGTTCGGGTAGGAAGGCAATGTTGTAAGGCACGTATTGTGGGTGCTTGATCATGAATGTTTGGGCTATGCGTTGCGCGCGGGTGTGGGTGGCGGCTTCCTCTTCGAACCAGCGGAAGGCGGCATTGCCAGACAGGTCCTTGTGCCACATATCGGCCGAATCAAGGTATTCGTAAGAGACGAAAGTCATCGGGCCGAATAGTTGGCACGGCAGGTTGCGCATGGATACTGTTGTGTCTGCGGGCATCAATGTCGTGGTGTCGGGTTGGAGGATTGCGACACTGTCGATGCTGTTAATGCTGTCGTTTGATATGACGTTGGCTTGTATCTCGGTTTCCGGCACACGTGCGCTGTCGCGATACATAGCTTGGGCATGCGCTGCCGGTGCGGCGGCTATACATAGCATCGGGATTAATATTTTGAGCAGTCTCATTGTGCTATATTGCGGTTGGGTTGGCATGGTTTGGTGGCTGTGTACAGTGTGCATACGCCGAGAAAGAATTCGCGCCAACAGGTCTCGGACATTCCGGCTCGGGTCATTAGTCGGCACATGTCTTCGCGTGCCGGGACGGCGGCGACCGATTCGGGTAGGTAGTGATAGGCGCGGCTGTCTTTGCTGACCAGACGCCCCATGGCGGGGATGGCGCAGCGCACATACAGTTTGTAGGGCAGGCGCACAAGCGATGAAGATGGGGTGGAAAGTTCCAGAACCAGCAACTTGCCTCCGGGTCGCAGTACGCGGTACATCTCGGTATATCCACGTGCCAGATTGTCGAAGTTGCGCACGCCGTAGGCCACGGTAATGACATCAAAAGTGCTGTCATCGTAGGGTAAGGCCAGGGCATCGCCGCATTTGAGGACTATGCGCCCAGTTACGTCCGTGGCTTCGCGGCTTATCTTGGCGGCGGCAACGTCAAGCATACCTTGTGATAAATCTATGCCGTCTATATGTGCCTGTGGTATCTTGTGTGCCAATGCCAGAGCTACATCGCCGGTGCCGGTGGCGATGTCGAGCACGTGCGTCGGAGTTGCATTTGCCGCTTCAGATACGAGACTGCGCAGCCATCGGCGGTACATGCCGAAGGTCATCATTGCGTTGAGACGGTCGTAGGCGGCGGCGATGTTGTCAAACATCTGCTGCACTTGTTCGTGCTTGCAGGTGTCCCGGCAGTAGGGGGTGATGCCTTCGACGTTGTCGGCGTGCTGTTGGTGGGACATGGTTGTATTGCTTCAAATTCGCTTGAGACAGTCCAGAACATTGCGTTTTATGCGTTCGGCGATGTCCTCGTCCTGAGCTTTGACAAAATCTTCGCCCGTAAGCCGGGTGTACAATTCGATATATCTTTCGGATATGCCTTGACATATTCCGTCGGTCATGAGCGGGACGACCTCGCCCGGTCGTCCCATAAATCCGTTGTCAATAAGCCATTGACGCACGAATTCTTTGGACAATTGGCGCTGAGGCTCTCCGGCAGCGAGCCGCTTTTCGTATCCATCGGCGATGAAGTATCGCGACGAGTCGGGCGTGTGTATCTCATCAATAAGCACCACTTTGCCATCGCGTATGCCGAATTCGTACTTGGTGTCTACCAATATCAGTCCGTGGTCGGCGGCTATTTGGCTGCCGCGTTCGTACAAGGCTTGTGTGTAGCGCTCCATGTCGGCATAGTACTCGGCGGACACAAGGCCTTGGCGGACAATTTCATCGGCGGAGATGTTGAGATCATGTCCTTCCTCAGCTTTGGTTGTGGGAGTTATTATGGGGCCGTCGGGCAGACGCTCATTTTCGCGCAGCCCCTCAGGTAGTGGAACGCCGCATAGCTGACGTGCACCGTCGCGGTATTCGCGCCAAGCGCTGCCGGCGAGGTAGCCTCGAATAATCATCTCAACACGTACGCCTTCGCATTTGTAGCCCACTGTGACCATGGGGTCGGGGGTGGCTATCTTCCAGTTGGGTACAATATCGGCGGTGGCGTCAAGCATGTATGCTGCTATCTGGTTGAGTACTTGCCCTTTGTATGGTATGCCTTTGGGTAGTATGACATCGAAAGCGGAAATGCGGTCGGTGGCTACCATCACCATGATGTCGTTGTTGATGGTGTAGACATCGCGCACTTTTCCGTGGTACGCAGCTGTCTGTCCGGGGAAGTTGAAGTCGGTGTGTGTCAGTGTTTTTGCCGAAGCCATAATAGGATATTGTTTTGATGTGTGGTGAAATGTCAGTCGGAGTCTGCGTTGTTGTCAGCCGTTTGTGCCGCTTCACGGGCCGCCATTGCTTCGGCCTTTTCCTGCGCATCGTGGCGTTCGTAAGCTTCTACAATGCGTTGTACCAGCTGGTGACGCACGATATCGTGCTTGTCGAATTCGACGCGTCCCACTCCTTTCACTCCGTCAAGTATGCGCAGTGCCTGTACCAGTCCGGAGGCGGTGGCGCGCGGCAGGTCTATCTGAGTGACATCACCGGTGATAATCATCTTGGCGTCAAGTCCCAGGCGTGTCATAAACATTTTAATCTGGTGCGTGGTGGTGTTTTGAGCTTCGTCCAAAATGATGACTGCATCGTTGAGTGTGCGGCCGCGCATAAATGCCAGAGGCGCTATTTGTATAACCTTGGTTTCCATGTATTCCTTGAGCTTGGCTGTCGGAATCATGTCCTCGAGTGCATCGTAGAGAGGTTGGAGGTACGGGTCGATTTTGTCCTTCATATCGCCGGGCAGGAAGCCCAGTTTCTCGCCTGCCTCAACGGCCGGGCGCGAGAGTATAATCTTGCGTACTTGGCGGTTTTTGAGTGCGCGTACGGCAAGGGCTATGGCAATGTATGTCTTGCCTGTTCCGGCGGGTCCCATGGCGAAGGTAAGGTCGTTGTTGCAAAAGGCGTCCACCAATCGCTTTTGGTTGGGAGTACGCGCCTGTATGGGTTTGCCGTTGATGCCAAAAATGATAGCGTCATCGTGGCTGATTTCTTTGGGCGCTTCGCCTTTGACGGTGTCGATGATGGTTTCTTCGGATAGGCGGTTGTAGTGTTCGGCAAATCCGGCAAGGGCCTTGACCTTGTCCTCGAAATCAGCCGTTTCGTTCTCTTCGCCTATGGCTTTGATTACGGAGCCGCGTGCAGCGATACGCAACTTGGGATAGAGGTTGCGTAGCAGGTGCATATTTTGGTTGTTGACGCCGTAGAACACCACGGGGTCAACGTTGTCTATAATCACTATGCGTTCGTTCATTGTGCGTTGCTTGCAAAAATAGATGCTTGTCCGAGTACGACGCAGTACACTATACAGCTGTCTCGGAATGCTTCCGCAAAGGTACGTTTTTTTGCCCACAGCCGCAATACTTGTAGGGGACTTGCGGATGTGAATTGGAGCCATGCATCGGCGCTTGTCGCGGCCTTACCATGAGCACGATTTACTCGGTATCTGTTTTGGCAGGGTCGGGGAGAGCCGGGTCTCGCATATCGGGTGCGGAAGGGATGGGGATGTCGGGGATGGGCGTATTTTCCATCAGGGCGTTCATCTCTTCGGTGACATTGAAAATGTCTTGGGAATCGCGCGGCCGCAGGGTGCCGTACCACTGGAATTTGGATAGTAGCAGGTCGGAGCGTTTGGCCAGGTAGAGCGGGGTGACGCGGCCGTTGCTTTCGGGCCAGGTTTTCATGCGTATGAGGGCGCGTTTTTCGAACCATCCGCGCATGTTTGCTGTCTGCAAGTTGACCATTTTATTGATGGTCGAATCGTTTTCTTCGGGGTAGAATATGGCTTCTACGGAGTTGGAGACATCGAGCCGTGACAATTCGCCGCCGTTGAACCATGCTTCCATAACTTTGCCTGTCAGCTGGTTGTAGTAGTCGTCTTCGATATGCTGAGCGGTGAAGGCGAAGTCGGGCAATAGGGCGCGATCGATTGTGCTGTCGTTGAGGTATAGGATGATGCGGTTGCCGAAGATTTGTCGGTCGTCGCTCCACACTACGGGGTGGTGATGCAGGTGCAGGGTGCTGTCGCGTTGCACAAATATCATCGAATCGCACAATCCTTGCATATCTGAGCGATAGAAGCGTACGCGAGGCCAAGCGGTGAAGACATGTGTCGAATCTGTGGAGACAATTTCGCGCTTTATTATTTGCGGCTGTACCGTGTCCGGCGACCCTGCCGGTGGGGCGATGGTGTCCGTGACAGTGGTGCGTATGGTGTCTATGTCGAGTATGCTTTTGATGTAGCGTCCGTGCATATACAGGGTGTCGCCGCGCGAATATTCCATGGCCAGGGCTCGTCCGGTAACAAAAGCACTGTCTACAAGTCGATTGTAGTATCCGTAGGTGCCGCGCAGCGTTGTTTGGCGTGCCGAATCGGTGATGTCGACGTTACCGAAGGCTTCGCCATAACCGCGGTCGCGGTCGTAGAGTATCGTGTCGCCGGTGAGCGTGGATGTGCTGTCTGTGTGTACGGTCGAGTGCTTGAAGAGCTGTGCCTGATTGTTGCGGGTGTCGTATACGCCTTCGGTGGTGTGTATGGTGCCGCGTCCGCTTATAATTTCGGTAGGTGAGTAGAATTCGGCAATGCGCGTGCGTGTGTCATAGTACATCGTGTCCGAGTATATGTCGAGGGTGTCGCGCCCATCGATACGGTGCAGGTGCACATCTATATAGAAGTTGGCTTCTTTTGTGGCGGGCAAGTACTCGCCTTCGACGGATACCAGACGGTTTTGAGGATCGGTGAGGACACCGCCGTTGGTGTAGTATCCTCGCTCGTCGACCATATCATAGGTGAATTCGGGTGTGTTGAGGCGCACGTTGCGGTTGATCATACGCACATCCTTGCCTTCGTCGGCATAGAGGTAGGCAATTTCGCGCAGTCCGTCGTAGTTGAGCTCATCGGCGTATATGAACAGGGTGTCACCCTGCTGCATACGCACGTTGCCGAAGGCGTCCATACTTTCGGATGTGGGGTAGTAATGGGCGCTGTCACAGTACATCTGCATGGCGCCCTTGGAGAAGTGTACCGTGCCCGAAAGAACCATGAATGAGTCGCGGTCTTGCTTGTGTAGCACATCAGCATGTTCAAGGAATATGCGTCCGGCTGCAGCTCGGTTAGCCTTGGGTATGGACGGGCGTATCGGGCCTTTATGTCGCGGTACCAGTTCGGCCGGGGTAGGACCTTTAGTCGTTTTGGTCTTGGCGGCGTATAGCAGGGCGTCCCATGCCGGGGGCAATATGGCTGCCACGGCAAGGCATAGGGTGATTGTTCGGCGTTGCAGCGGGGTCACTATTCGATGGTGTGAGGTGTGCTGTATGCGGTATCTGTGCGGTGGTGCAAAGTTCGGAAGATGCCGTTATTCGGCTTCGCCTTCTTTGCTTTTTTCGGCTTCCTCGGCATTTTCGACTTGGCCTTTGCGGGCCTTTATCCATCCTTTGTGCTGGAAGTCGCAACCGCGCCATCCGTCTTCGATACGGACGTAAGTTTCACTGATTTTGCGCTCGAGCCATTGGTCGAGTATCTGTTGCTTCTTGGCGGCCTCGTACATATTCTTGATTTGCTGGTAGTCGTCGCTGAGGTTGGCCGAATGAGCGTCTATGCGATTGGTTAGGCGGACGATGGCCACGATGTCTCGGTCGCGCTTAGGTTGCTTCATGATGAAGGGCTTGGACACTTCGCCGGGTTTGAGGTTGGCGACTTCGCGAGCCACTTCCTGAGGCAGTTCGGACATCTGGAAGCGTGTAGTGCCGGTGTTTTGGTTGACCATTACGCCGTTGCTGTAACGGGTATCCTTGTCTTGCGATACGAGTCTTGCGGCGTCTTCAAATGTCACGCGGCCTTTGTCTACGATGTCGCTGCGGAGACTGTCGAGGCGCGTGATGGCATCCTGAAGGTCCTTGTCGGACACCTTGGGACGCAGCAGAATGTGGCGCGTATTGATTCGGTCGCCGCGCTTTTCGATGAGCTGGATGATGTGAAATCCGAATTCAGTTTCGACAATCTTGGAGACTTTCTTGGGGTCATTGAGGTTGAAAGCTACAGCTGCGTATTCGGGCACCAATTGGCCTCGGCCCAAAAATCCGAGTTCGCCGCCGCGCACGCCTTCGGGTGCCTCGCTGTAGAGAATGGCGAGTGTCGAGAAATCTGCTTCGCCACGGTTGACGCGGTCGGCCATATCGCGCAGACGTGCTTTGACATCGTCTATTTCTTGGCGCGGAATCACAGGGTTGACTGTAATAATCTGGACTTCGACTTGCCCGGGGACGTAGGGTATCGAATCTTTGGGCAGGTTGTCAAAGTATTTGCGCACCTCGCTGGGTGTGGCTTTGACGTCTTTGGTGAGATTTTGCTGCACCATGTGCACACGCTGGCGGTCACGGATGCTGTTGGCATAGTATTCGCGTATCTCGGGTATGGTTTTGCGGAAATATTGCTCGACTTTTTCGCGCGAACCGAGGTTGTTAATCAGGAAATTGAGCTGCTGATCTACCTGCAACTGAACTTGCGAGTCCTGTACGACAACCGTATCGATGTCTGCCTGATGCAGGTAGAGGCGCTGGATGGCCATCATCTCGGGTATGACGCAGTAAGGGTCACCGTTGATGGCTTCGCGATCTTGCTGCATATCGCGATATGTCTGCTCGATTTCGGACTTGTATATGGGGTCATCGCCGATGGTCCATGCCACTTCTTCGGCAATATTGTTCTGGGCTACGGTAATGGCTGCTACGGCTGCTACGGCTGCGCTTACGAGTAAGTATTTGGCTTTCAAATCTTTTTGTGCGTTAGAATATGTGATGTCATATGGCCGCGCTTATCGCGAGCGCGACTTATCACGCAAAGTTAGCGCATTTGCCCCAAACAGCAAAGCAAAATACGTTAAACCCCGTCAAAAAAGCTTGTTCCGTCGCTTTACGGGTTTCGAAATCAAGTTATATGGACGACTTTTGGGGAGATGAAATTTAGAACTGAGGATTGTAAATCATGTTTATCCGTTTATACCCATTGCCTTGACGGGTCCGGCTGACATTGTGATAAGGTCAGTACACCACGCGCTGAGTGCCACCTCCTTTGGTTCGCGGCGGCCCGGAAACCATATATGCACAGCCGTCAAGGTCGCGTGTAAGATGCCATACTATGGGCTGATACATCAGTGAGCGGGCGTCCTGTGCGCCCCAGCCATATATTATCCGAGTACGTTCGGCTTTGGCTCCGGGCAATGGCTTGGCCCCGAAATCGCGGCACAGTGAGTCTTCAATCACAAATTTGTACTGACCGAAAGTGATGCTGCCGTCGAATACTATTTGATTGGCCGATTTGTCTAAGTATGCAGCTTCGCAGACCACCAGATGTGTATGGTCGTCTCCGAGGTGATACATGTAAAAGGTTAGAGCTTTATCCTCAAGCCATTGTCCGACGCGCAAAAGGTCAAGGCTTGGCCGTATATCGTCTCGCAATACATTGAGTATTAGCGTATCGGTTGTTTCGACAGGCTTTATATTCTCTCTACGGATGACTTCGGCTTCTTCGTGTAGTATACCATTTATGGTATCGGTGGACTTATAGATATAAGCGCCGTGAACGCCGGGGTTTCGGGGTTTTTCGAGTGGTTCGCTCGCAAGAGCTGTTGCCGTGGCAATAGCCACGACCAATATGGTGATTATATGTTTGATGCAAGTCATATCTGTGAGCTTTGTGGCGTTTGTCTATGTCGTTTGCGAACACGTGAGTCAGTCTATTGCTCGCACCGGCTCGCCGCGCATTGTTGTGGGAGCGCCGATGACCATGTATGCATCTCCTGTGTAAGACCGCGTCAGATGCCATACCAATGGGGCGCGCATCTGCTTGGGCAGGTCCGTCCACGTGTAACTATATGTCACGGTGATGTTTGGTGAGCATAGCTTTCCGAACTTTTCGCACAGCGATTTCTCAAAGACAAAGGTGTATCTACCGACCTTGTAGTAGCCCGAGAAGGTCATTTCGTCGGCGCGTTTTCCGAGACCGTCATTACAGCAAATATCTATGTGCGTATCGCCCTCGGCACGCGGTACCACGAAGAACAGTGTGTCCGTATCCGTGATTTGACGCCGCCATTTCAGCAATTCGATGGCAGGATATGTGTCCTTGTGCAATACTCTGAACATCAGTGAGTCTTCCAATTGAAGCTGCTCCAATTGGTCGGTGCGCTCCATTTCCCGTATTTCGTATTTTGTATCATTTATGACAATAGAAGTTGTGTCAACGCTTATGATATCGGGTTTCGGTGTGGTTGCAACCGATGGCTTGGTCGATAGGGCTGCAAGTGCCAGTATGGCCGCTGCAATAATTGTATTGTTTTTCATCTTTGTGCTTGCGTTAATGTTTTGTAAATATTACTCTTAGCAGATGTCAATAGACTACGCTGTAACAGCTGCTTGTCATCGTCATTGGCGGGCCAAATATAATGTAAGCTACATGGTTGTAGTCTCGGGTGATGTACCACACCAATGGGTCGGACGTATGAGGAAAACTGATTTCGTCCCATGAGTAAGAATATCTTGCCACAGTCGTATTACTCAGAGGCTTACCAAGCGACTTGGCTATCGAGTCTTCGATGGCCAGCGTGTATCTCCCTATTTTGCAATAGGCTGTGAAATGCAGGTCGTTAGCCTTTTTGCCCATATACGCGGCTTCACACACTGCCAAATGCGCAAGGTCCGCCGACATTGGTATTATGAAGAATAATGTGTCAGGTGTCTTTAGATACTTGGACTTGCGCAACCGTTCGATACGCATATATATGTCCGTATCAAGTGCTTTACGCATCAACGAGTCGGCTAATTGCAGTTTGGTCAAGGTGTCGATTCGCTGCACCTTGGCGGATTCGCGGCATTTACCGTCCACCGTTTTTGTCTTGTAGTAAACATACTCGATGTTGCAGCCGGCCTTTTGTGGCCTTGGCGGTGTGCTCGGCGACTGCCGCCCATAGCCGGCCGCAACGGCAATTAATCCGGCAACAGCTGCCATTCCTATATGTTTGATATTCCGCATAGTCACTTCTTGTTGTTGGTATAATCTATTGCTCCTGTTCTTGTTGTATACACATAGAACAATACATTCTGGCGTGTAACGCCGCGCACAATGTCTCTAAAAGTGCGGTCTGCATCGGATTCTTGTGCCGTACCTCTCGGATGATTGTGATGGTGGGCACGTATTGTATACCCGAACTTTAATTGCCTGTTAAATATATATGAACCTGATATATCAGAGGCGCCTTTGTGTGATGTAGATAGGAAGTTCAATCCTTTTTCGCCGGATTTTCCGGTTTGGAATAGAGATCATTCTTTGCATGTTTGATCTGCTAATGTTTCAAAGGCTTTTTCTGCATTCTCATCCCCTCGCACTTTAAATGCTTCAACCTCATATCTAACCCCGTCAGCCTCGTAAGTAGTAGTATAGTATGGATTTATAACGCCATGTCCATTTAATTCTTCAGTATAATAAGCTGCATATGTGCCATCTTCATAAGTGCCTATGCTCACCTTGTCATTTCCATTGTCTTCTATTACTTTTATCAAAGTTCCATTACCATCAAAACAATATATATCCATCCCTGTTGGGTCGGTGAAGCGGAGGGGGTTGGCGGCGCAGTGGGTGTAGGGGGAGAAGGATGGGTAGTCGGCGGACTTGGGGTCGGGGGTGGTGAAGCGGTCAAGGATGGCATCGTGCCAGCGAGCGGTGTTGTCGTGCCAGCCCAGGCCGGCGAAGTTGCTCCAGCGGTTGCCGATATGGGCGCGGTCACTCACTCGCTCGGTGCCGAACAGCTGCACGGGCAGCCCTGACGGGTAGTACATCGTGCACTGCCGTATCGTTCCCTCGTCATCCACGACCGTGCGCACACTGCCCAAGCGGTCGCGCACGTACCACAAGTGCGTAAACGTCCGCCCGGCATCAGCGACACCCTGCGCTGCCGTGCCGTTTTTGACGACCGTGGCGATGCCTTCGGGGGTGTTGAGGCGCCAAGTGCTGCCGCTGATTTCCCAGTCGCCGCGGTAGAGTGTGCGGTCTATCACCGGCTCGCGGATGGTGCGTACTATGGTGTCGCCCTTGGAGTTGACACGCACGGTCGTGCGCGTGCGCACCGAACGGAACTCGCGTGCCATCAGCGTCCCATCCGGCAGGTAGGAGGAGAGTGCGCGATTGTCCGGAGTCAGCTTAGGCTGTCTACGAATAGATTTCATGTGTATTACTGCTCATCTTCTTCATCCCATATATCGTTTCCGTCAAAGGTCTCATCTACTTCGCTAAACTCATATTTTCCATCGCAGTATTTTAGCTTGAACATATCGTACATATCCGTATCCGTTACAAACAACGCGAGTCTGATTGTACACGTGTCGTTTTGTACGGAGATGTTCGCCGGACCGCCAATAGTATATTGCTCTACCTTGTAACGCCAAGACTTAAGCCACGGAGAGTAATCGTATATGCCTCGATTGACAATAAATGTATCCCTGGCGGCTGTGTTTATATCCTGGATTATAAATAGTCGGACTAAGGCATAGGGCTCAACGCGAACCTTATAATTTTCGTCAACGTCATACGCGGTAATGCGCGATGAATCTTGCGACAAATAGCTGTATATGTGGTATTTTCCTATTATACTATCGCCCTCGCCACAGTCGCTGAATGCACAACCGTCGTAATAATTGCGTCCTGTTGTAAGTAATTTTTCAATCGGAGTATAATTCTTTTCTCCGATACAAATAAGCTTGGCGTTGCAGGTTATTGCGATGGCCAATGCGATTGCAAGTAGGCTTATGATTGTCGTTCGATTCATAGTTTGACGTCTATTAATGCTGGTATTTCAAGTTGTTTATTGGAAACTAGAATAGGCATTGGTGTAGCACTCCCTGTCGCTTTGACTTCGATAGTCTCAAGTGTGCCCATAAAGTAAATGCTATTGTCTGGTGGGGATAAAATTAGTTTTTGAGCGTCTACCATTTGTCCAGGTCCATTGGCCGGATCAATCTTTTTGCCGTTTAGTTCCAGTTCGTAATGTAAGTGTGATGCCCATTTCCCTCCTGGTTTAGAGTTTTCATTGCCAAATGAACTGGCCCCAATCTTGCCTATTTGTTGCCCTTCAGAAACGTCATCACCCACCTTCAAATTATCAGATATATCTGAAAGATGCATATAAAAAGTTGAAACTGAACCATCGTATGACTGTATCTTAATTCTTGTTCCTCCGGGATTTTTGTCATCATAATAATATGCTACACGCACTACTTTCCCATCATGTGTGGCATATACAGGGCAACCATAGTCATCGTATCCACTGCCTAAATTTATATCAAGTCCTTGGTGTGGTAAACGCCTTCCCCTGTATTCACCATAGTTGTTGCTGTGTCTGCGTGTATGGCCGTTGTAGGCCCGTGGAACAGGCCAATCCTTCTTTCCATCGAAGTCAATGCGGTTAATCGGATTTCCGGAACAGAACACATATGTTGAGTGTGATGGTGATTCGGCGGACTTGGGGTCGGGGGTGGTGAAGCGGTCAAGGATGGCATCGTGCCAACGGGTGGTGTTGTCGTGCCAGCCCAGCCCGGCGAAGTTGCTCCAGCGGTTGCCGATATGGGCACGGTCTGTCACGCGCTCGGTCCCGAAGAGCTGCACGGGCAATCCTGACGGGTAGTACATCGTGCACTGCCGTATCGTTCCCTCGTCATCCACCACCGTGCCCGCTGCACCCCCGTACGTCGTCACCGTCACCCGGTTATGCCGCGCAAAACAGGGGGCAACGCACGCCAGAACTGCCGCGACAGCCGCACAGCCGCACGTGAGTCCGGATTCGGATCTTCTGATTGTCCTTGAATATTTTTCGTGGTGCTGCATGACGGGTTTCGGGGTTTGGTAATTGTTTGTGAGTCGGAAGATTGCAAAGCAACTCTATCCGTCGGCAAATATACGTGATTTTTTTAGAGCACAAAATGCTTTTGAAAAAAAAGTTGCGAGGTGCACCGAAAAAGACGTGAGATAAAGCAAGCCGCCTCAGACGGGCGGTGGCTGAGGCGGCTTGCTATGAGATATGCCGGGCTGGCGTCGCGCAGGCTTAGCGGATGATGACTTTTGTTGCCTTAAGGCCGTCAGAGACGATGTAGAATCCCGAGGCGGGCAGACGGATGTCGCCGCTGCCCGAGGCTACGGGTGCGCCGGTGGCGGTATAGACGTTGATATAATTGTCAGCGTGTATTGTATGTTCGACGATGGACCATCGCGAGCCGTCGACTTGGATGTCGTTCACTGCAGCGGGGTCTATTACGGTCATAGTTTTGGTGCTTGGATTCAGTACGATTTTGGCGTTGGATATGGATGCATTGTCCTTGAGTGTCATATTTGCGCCCTTATCTTTGAGCACGTAAGGGGTGTTGGGGATGACGGCTTCGCCGTTGGAGCCGAGGTCGATGGTGTTCCAGTCTTCGGTGGCAAGTTTGAATTGTTCGTGAAGGTCGATGCTTTCGATAGAAAAAGTCCCGTCCGGGTTGTAAGTCATCGGGTTGGATAAGCCCCAGCCGTTGAGATTGCCGCGCAGATACACCGTATAGTCGGACCAATCACGCGGCGGTTCGTATTTCCATTGTTGTCCGAGCCATTTGGTCTTGGATACAAATTTGGAGAGGAACGAATTTGCCGCAGCCTGTTCGTTGCTGTTGCCGTAGTTCGGCCATTGTGCGGCGTCGGCCGATGCCGCAGCCGAGATTTTATCGGCAAATGTGCCGATATAGCGTTTGGTATCGGCGTAATGCTTGGCGCAAAACTCGCGCCATACTTCTTTGACCTTGGCTTGGAAGCGCGGGAATTTGTAGATTTCGCCAATCCATGTTTGGTTGAATGTCGGACTGTCCCAGATATACTGCGAAGTGCTTCGTTGGTATGCGTTGCCGAAGTCCCATACCGGGCCGAATACCCATTTGGTATCGTTGCCCAATTGCTTGTGCATATAGCAACTGCCGTGGAACGACTCGCAGTCGTCCAGGATTTCCTGAACAACGTAGTAACGTGCAAGTGCATCGATGTCCACGTATTTCTCCCATTCGGTCGAGGATTTGTCCGATGTGTATATTGCGGCATTTATGGCCGTCATCTGAGAAGTCAAGTAAGAGCCTTGGACCGAAGACAGAATCTCGGGGGTCTTGTAGGTGAAGATTATTCTTTCGCCGTTGCCTTCGGTGATTTCGATATGTGGGTCGGTGTCGTAATTGTCTATTTCAACGAGCCATCCTCCGGTGACCGCTTCGGCATCGGTGGCGTTGTCCGCTTGTTCGACGATGTCCACTCGGTTCGGGTCGACGCGTATCAGCTCGGTGAGGAAATACAGACCGATGTATTCGCCGTTGAGTAGAACTTCAACCGGCTCGGCCGTCGGAGTCCACGCCAGCCCAAGTTTACGGCTGAGTTCGAAACCCACGGCGTTGCGCAAAAAGCCGAGGTTGTCATCAGCGTGTGCCAGCAGACCGAAATGCTTGTTTTTTTTCATTCCAAGAATGGATACCTTCTTGTCAAATTTCAGACGGTAAGGTTTCTTGTCGAATCCGGTCCAAGTGTAATTGCCGCGGCCTTTTATTTTCAGCGATACCGGTGCATCGGCGCTGCCGACCGGCTCTACGCCGCTCACGCCGTTGGCATCGAGGTATAGCGAGGCGTTCACGTAATCTTCCTTGGAGGTGATTGCCGCGCCGTTTTCGGTGTCGATGTGCAGCAGAGGTAATGCCCCCGAAGGCTCGGCCGCATACGATAAGGCGGCCGCGAGGACTACAAATACCGAAGTCAATAGAGCTTTTGCTCGGGGAAGACGCACACAATTGAATAAATACATAAGTATGAAGTGTTGTAGAAGTGTGGATGCACAGACACGACTGACACCTAAGCATGACATGACCATAGAAGCATAGTCATATCATCGGTGAGGCAAGTGTGTCGCGTTTGCAGTAAGTATGATGATGCAAAAGTACCGAAATTAAAGCAGATAGCCAAGGCTCAAACCGTTTTTTTTGTACCGATGGAGCCGGACTGTATTCAGGTGCAAATGCGCCGCGCTTGTCAGAGGCGGCAAAGGATGGCTGTGGGGACGAGTAGGGCGAGGCGGTTGCGCAGGCGTGTATGGATGTCCCGTAGCGCGCGCCTGCGGTCGGCATTGATGTCCTTGCGGCAACGCGATATAATGGTCTGTAATGCCGTGATGTCGCCGTCGGGGGCTGTGCGCTTCGCGTCGTTATCGGTCGGAGTTGTGATGTGTCGTATGGCACGTAGCATGCGTGCGGCGGTGACCAAGATATTGAAACGAGCCGATAGACGCCTATCCATAGCGGCGCTTACGATGGCTGAATCGCCCAATCCTTTACTCCAAGTCACGATGTCATCCGTAACATCGAGGACATCGGCACGATGGCTATCCCAATGGTGAACGAAACTGGCCGCGTGCTGTCTGTAAAAATATATGGGAGATGTGTCGTGGACTATGGCCTCGGCGCGCCAATACAGTTTGTAGAAGATGTCCAAGTCTTCGTAGCGTCGTCCTTCGGTGTAGCGCAAGCCGTCGAAAAGATCCGAACGGAAGGCTTTGGCGCACGACATAGGCTCGTGATAAGGGCGTCGTCGCAGGGTGGCGATGACGGCATCGCGTGCCGATAATATTTGTGGCCGTGCCTCGGGCAATTGGTTCGCATCAAAGGGCTGTGTAGTGTACCAGCACGCCACGGCCGGGATGTCCGGATGTCGGTCGGCGAGGTTCATAAGCCGTTGCAGCGCCTCGGGGTGCAAAATGTCGTCCGCATCGACAAAGGTGACGTATTCGGTACACACGGCATCGAGCGCGGTGTTACGTGCCGCCGATGGTCCGCCGTTGGGACGCGACATCAGCCGAATACGCTTGTCTCGGAGGGCGTATTCGGCTGCTATGTCGGCTGTTGCGTCTGTGGAGCCGTCATCAACAATTATCGCCTGCCAGTCGTCGAAAGACTGCGCGAGGATGCTGTCAAGGCATTCGGCAATCCAGGGAGCGGCATTGAAAGCCGGGACGACAATAGTGATGAGTTCCATAGAGATATCGAGTTGTGAGGACTCGGAATTATTCGATCGTCAAAGGTTGCGAGGGGGAAGACTCGTTGTTTGTGCGGTTGACGGCCGTGACAACGTAAATGCCCGGTTTATCAGCCATGTAAGTATCCGAGTATACGACATCGACGATATATTTGGGATCATCGATAGGTGTACCCTTGGAGCCTTTGGGGAAGCGGTATACTACAAAATGGGTGGCATCCATGAAGGTGCCGCGAGCCTGTGGTACATCCCATTTGATAGCGCAAGGACGACCGGAGGTGGCGCGGCGCAGGTTTGCAGGGGCCACGGGTGTATCGGAGCATATCCACGGATAAGTCGGAGGCAGTGCCGGTGTGGCTTGTATGTCGCGAGCCAGTGAGTCGGCCACGCCGCCTACGTTGGCAGTGATGGCGTATGCAGGCCACCAGCAATTGCCTTGGACATTAGGCAGAGAGCGCGACAGGTCCACCTTGTGGTGCAGCTGCGTCGGGTCGGTAGACGGAGCCAGGTCTTTGTGCTTCATGATGTTGTGTACATCCTGACCGAAGTACATGTGGCGTGGACCGGCATTGTCGTTCCACCATTGGGCCAATACGAGTGTCGAAGCGCGTTTGTGTTCCAGCTCCCAATACAGCTGGGGCAACAGGTAGTCTATCCAGCCTTTTTCGGACCACAGCAATACATCGGCGTATAGTGCATCATAGTTTTGCAGGCCGTTGGTATCGCTGCCGCGCGGGTCGCTGGACTTGTTGCGCCAGATGCCAAAGGGGCTGATGCCGAAGCGTACCCAGGGTTTTGTGCCTGAAGTGATGGCGTTGTGAATTTCCTCGATGAGCAAATCCACATTTTGACGGCGCCAGTCACCTCGGTTCATTCCCTTACCGTATTTGGCGTAAGAGGTATCGTCCGGAAATTCGTAGCCTGACGCCGGATATGGGTAGAAATAGTCGTCGAAGTGTATTCCATCGACGTCATAGCGGTTGACGATGTCCATGACCACTTCGGTGATGAACTTACGGTTTTCGGGCAGTCCGGGGTCGAAATACATCTTGCCATCGCCCTTGTAGGTGACAAATCGCCATGGCTCGCGATGGTATAGGTGTGAAGGCGCCAGCTTCTCGTTCTTGGTGGTGGTGACGCGATACGGGTTGAGCCATGCGTGCAGTTCCATGCCGCGCTTGTGGCATTGCTCAATCATGAACTGCAACGGATCCCAGTACGGAGAGGGCGCTTTGCCGCCTTTGGTGAGAAAGCGGCTCCACGGCTCCAACTTGCTGGGGTAGAATGCATCGGCGCTGGGACGTACTTGAAAGAGTATGGCGTTGCATCCGGCGGCACGAAGACTGTCAAGTTGCGAAATCAGATATTTTTGCAGTTCGACGGTGCCTTTGCGCAGATACTGGCCTTGGAACACGGTGTGCATCCATCCTCCGCGGAATTCGCGTTTGGGAGCTGCCGGGTGCGATGCGGCAGCAGTGGCGGCCATGCCCAATGCGAGGGCTAAGGCTGTCAGTAGTCGTTTCATTGTATTGTATTCGGCTAATAATGTCATTTTGCGTAGGCTTTCATTAAATTTCAGCGGCTTCGGCTTCGGCCTCTTCCGTCTTGGCGGTTTCGCCTTTGACGTTGGGTAATTCGAGGCCGAGGTGCTGTCGGCGGTCAATGACTTTGAGTACCATTCCCAATACCAGGGCGGCCACGCCGAGGAAGGCGAGCATCAGCAGCGGGTTGGTATAGTCGTAGGACACGGCTGCCGTCTCGGCGTTCATGGTGCCGCTTTTGACGGCCTCTACCAGCGCGGGATTGGAGGCGTCCAGAACCTTGCCGATAAGCAGGGGGAACAGCCACAAGCCGATGTTCTGTATCCAGAAGATGAGAGCGTAGGCCGAACCGATGATTTTGGAGTCAACCAACTTGGGTACGCTGGGCCACAGCGAAGCGGGGACGAGCGAGAACGAGGCGCCCAGCACAAGGATGGTGGCATAGGCCACGCATACGCCGCCTATGGGGCTACCCTTGAACATAGGCAAGACAAAGGCGAAGGTCAGGTGGCACAGTATCAGCAGCACCGAGCCGATGACCAGCATCGATGCGGCCTTGCCCTTATAGTCTACGTATTTGCCAAGAATCGGGGTGATGCCCACGGCCAGCAACGGGAATACGGCGAAGATTGCGGCTGCGCTCTGACGCATATAGCCGAAGAAGCAGTAAGTGACAAGTGCGATGATGGCCACTGTCAGTAGGCTGTATTTGACTGCCTTGTTCTTGCTGAAATTGAAAGCGAACGAGCCGGCGGCCACGACAATCATGATGACATACTGGATGACGGTTACCGTGTCCGAAGCCCAGAAGCTGTTGGCTGCCGGAGCGTCAAGCGTCAAGTTGCATTGCAACATATTGACGGCGTATTTCTGGAATGGGAAGATGGCTGAGTAATAGAGTACGCACAGCAGCGCTACAAGCCAGAAGCCGCTGGAACGCAAAATCTTGCCAAGGTCGGAGATGCGGAACGGATCGTCTTTTTCTTCGGAGGCATCGTCGAGCTTGCGGTCCATGAAGAAATAGACAATAAACATTATGAGTGCTATCAGCAGCAGCACCACACCGAAGGCTACCGAACGCGATACGTCTACGGTGCCGCCCATCTTGGCAAACATCGGCGAGAATATCATGCAGGTGGCCACGCCAAGACGGGCCAAAGCCATTTCGCTGCCCATGGCCAAAGCCATTTCGCGACCCTGGAACCATTTGACAATGCCGCGGCTGACGGTGATGCCGGCCATTTCGACGCCGCATCCGAAAATCATAAAGCCTACAGCGGAGAGTTTGGCAGAGGCAGGCATACCTTCGTAGAAGGGAGAGATGCCCAATTCGTCAAAGCCCGGGATGTAGTTCAGGTTGTTGTTGAACCACATTTCCAGGCCACTGCCGGCAAACATGTCGGTGACGGCATACCAGTTGATGGCTGCGCCGACCAGCATCACCGTACCCGAAAGTACGGCCGTGAAGCGCACGCCCATCTTGTCGAGGATAATGCCGGCAAATATAAGGAAGAATATGAATACGTTGAGGAATGTTTCGCTGCCCTGCATTGTGCCGAAAGCGGTGGAATCCCATCCGCGTTCGGACTGCATCAAATCCTTGATAGGCGACAAGATGTCCATGAAGATGTAAGAGCAGAACATTGCCAGTGCCAACAGTCCGAGGGCTGTCCACCGTGCCCACGCTTTGTCGCGGAGGCTTTCGGGCCGCTTCAGTGTGGCCGTTTGTGAGATCTGAGACATAATGTTATGTGATTATGTGGTGTTATTATATTGTATTTCAATGTGATGTATGGGCGCTATTGTCGAAATGCCGGCGACGAACAAAGGCTTTTGCCTTGTTCGGGCCAAAATCTCAGCGCCATATTGCTGCAAAAGTAATCAAAAAAATCCAGCTACTGTCCATAATGCCTGAAAAACCACAGCCAAACCACGCAAAAGATGTGAACGATGGTCGGTAAGCAAAAAAATGCGTAACTTTGCGGAGAATAAACGGAGGCGAGCAAGCCCGTTTGCATTTATGAAAAGCGACAACAGAAAGATACGACTCTTATCGGCGGCCATGTCCATTGTTGCAATGGTCGTGGTTCTATGCGGCTGCGGTGGCAGGGAGAACGGACGCCCGGTGCTGACCGTGAGCATCGAGCCTCAGCGAGCTTTATTGGAAGACATCGTAGGCGACCGCTTTGAGGTGCAGACCTTGCTGACGTCCGGAGCTAATCCGGAAACCTTCGAGCCGACAATGCGTGCACGTATGGATGTGGACAAGTCCAAGGCGTACTTTATCATTGGCGGTATGCCTTTCGAAACCACATTGGCTTCGACGCTTCCGTCTACGGTGCGTCTTGTCGATTGTGCCAAAGGTATTGCGTTGATATACAATACGCATGACCATGGCGAAGGACACGAACATATCGCCGATCCGCATACGTGGTCTTCGGTGCGCAATGCCCGTGTCATTGCACGCAATATGTACGAAGCAGTCGTGTCCATAGATGCTGGAGGCAAGGAATACTACCGAAGCAGGTATGAGGCACTTGTGCATAGGCTTGATTCGATTGACCGCGTTTGGAGCGAAAAGCTGAAGTCGGCACCGACGCGCGCCTTTGCCATTTGGCATCCGTCATTGAGCTACTTTGCACGCGATTATGGCCTGCGACAAATATCCGTCGGCTTTGAAAATAAGGAAATGCCGCCGACGGCAATGGCACAAGTTGCCATCGAGGCACGCGAGGCCGGAGTGCGCGTGCTGTTTTTCCAGCGCGAGTATGATTCGCGCCAGGCCCAAAGCATGAACCAAATGCTTGGAGCCCGTATTGTAACCATCAATCCATTGGACTATGATTGGGAAGGACAATTATCAGCTGTCGTCGAAGCCTTGTGCCGCTGAGGGCGGGGCGCTGTTGTCGCTGTCCGGTGTAGGTATGAGCTGGGACGGACGCGATGTGCTGCGCAATGTCGGCTTCGATGTGCACCAAGGTGATTTTATTGCCATCACCGGACCCAACGGCGGTGGTAAGACCACATTGTTGCGCATTATGTTAGGACTGTTGCGACCCACGCGTGGCACGGTGACGCGCGACCGCGATGTTCGTGTCGGCTATCTGCCGCAAAAAAATATGATAGATTCACATTTTCCCATAAGTGTGCACGAGGTCATCAGCTCCGGACTCTTGGCTTTGTATATGGACAAAGTTGAGCGCCGGAGGTTGTACGATGAGACCATCCGCCGCATCGGACTTGAAGCGCATGCCGACCAGCCTATTGGTCAGCTTTCGGGCGGCCAGTTGCAGCGTGCGCTTCTGGGACGTGCCATCATTTCTCATCCGCGTCTATTGGTGATGGACGAGCCTTTGAGCTATATAGATAAGCATTTTGAGGCCCAACTCTACGATTTGATGCGCGAATTGGCTCGTGATACAACTATTGTGCTTGTGTCGCATGAGATGACCACCATCGCCGGGATGGCCAATCGGCATTTCATCATAGATGTCGAGCTGCACGAGTGCTCTGCACCGCATCACTATATACATAGCGATTGTGACGAATAGTATCGCGGTATTTTATCCGGATATTGATAGTTTGTTTATGTTGTCTCGGGGCCGCGGTATTGGCCTTTGTGGCGAGTGGTGTGCCCGTACATCACGGCGTGTGCCGGGCAGCGATGGTAGCAGGCCAGACACATCGCGCAATTGTTTCCCCAGAGAGGCTTCCCGTCTTTCATCGAAATGTTATACATGGGACATGTGCGCATACATGTTCCGCATCCCGTACATGCGTCCGAGACGACAAAGCGTTGCGGCTTGACCCCGTTGTGCTTGAAACTCGGATATATGACCGAGGTCTTCAGCCGGGCAAAGCGTCCGCGCGTAACCATATCGCGAGGCGTTGCGGATAGGTCGTCCTGCATTATGGCTGCGGCTATGATTGCTATGTGTGCGGGGGCTGCGGCGATTTTGGCACGCTGTAATTCGTCGCTGTCGACATCAAAGCCCGGGAGGCATACGTATGTATTGGGCATTTGAACGGTATATGCCGACCGGGGCGTCCATTTGCAATCGGATACGAGGCTGCGCCACATTTTGGCCGCATTGCCGGCATCGTCGCCGCAGGTAGCCACCATGTAATGCGGTACTTCGGACGCTCCGTCAATCACGGCATGGCGCATAAAGTCAACGACTATCGGCGGTACGCCCCAACTATATATCGGGAACATCCATACAATACGCGATGATGCGGCGACGTGACTGATTGATTCGTCGCGCCGTCGCGGAGATATGTCAAATGCTTTGTCTCCCAGTGCTTTGGCTAATAGCTCGGCGCAGTACCGCGTATTACCCGTGCCGCTGAAGAATAATATCATAATATATGCGTATCGGTTGAATGTTGTGCTAAAGATGCAAGTCCATGTGTCCTAATATCTTCCGGAATGGGCAACATTCATCACCTCAGCGTATGGTGACTTGAGTGGCCCCGAAACCGTATTTTTGGAATGAAGCATCTTGGACATCCTGTCCGCGGTAGCGGTGTCCCAGTTCTTTGATGAGCGCTTGGCGCAACTTGCCTTCGCCTTTGCCGTGGATGAATATTATGCGGCGCCCATGGCGGCGTAGATTGGCATCCATGACACGACGGAAAGTGTCCACTTGATAGTTGAGAATATCGGCGGGCGACATTCCGGCGGTGGTGTCCAGCAGGCTGTCTATATGCAGATCCACCTCCAGCGGGTCGGCATCATTATCTTCCGTTTGAGCTATCGGACGCCGGCGCACCGGACGGCGGTCGGCACGTTTTTTGTCCTCGAGGGCGCGCCGCAGTGCCTTGGCTGTATCGTCGGCCCGTTTGGCGGCATTGTCTGCCGGAACATCATTGGAGACCAGCGCAGTTGCCAATACCGGAGTGTCGAAGTACTCGTTGGGTCTGAAGCAATGTACCTTGAAAAACTTGGTGGTGTCTACATTAATGCATACGTCCAATGGCGTCTTGGGCCGGAACGTTCGGCCTTGTTTGTACGCCAGAGCCTGAAAACGTATATGGTCCAGAGCCGAAACGTCTTCGGACGTGTGTTCGCCTATGAGCAATTGGATGTTAGGTTCGACGGTGCCGGTGTATATCGTGTTCCAAACGTCTTCGCCGTCGCGTTGTGCCATCAGGACAAAATCGAGATAGAAGTTAGAGTCATTTATGAGATAGCAGTCGTATCCCGAGGCGCCGATGTGTCGGAGGTCGCCGGCTTCCCAGCCCAGGACGATGTTCAGGTTGTCGCCGCCGGGTGTCTCTATAGCCGCTTCTGACGGAATTGCGAGCTGCGTTGTGTGCGTTGTTTGTGCCTGTGCCGGTTGAGCTTGTTTGGATGGTTGCGGCGTCTCGATTGCGGCGCCCATGCGTGTGTTTTGGTCTGTGGATACCGCCACGCATTCGCGCAGCAGCACCGGTGTTTCAAAGCCGTCGTCGTCTACCACGGCAATATTTCCTTCGATGCGCACTATGCGGCCACCGCCTACGGCGTTGAGGTAGCGCACAGTATCTCCTACTTTTGCCATAATTGTCTGTGTGTTTCTTTTTTTCTTTGGTGCAAAAGTACGGAAATTCCGACAAAGGGACAAGCATTCGGCGGATATGAGATATGGGATGGCGAGGTGTGGCCGGTGGCCGAGACAATGTTCGACACCGATAATGCGTGTCTTGGTGTTGTTAAGCCTCGGTATGCCGATTGTGAACCGCTACGGAAGATGGTTTGACCGGATATGATTCATCTGAATACAAAAAAGGAAATAGGCGACTTTCGCAAGCTGCCTATTTCCTAAAACCTATGATTCACTTATTATTGTACTTAGATGCTATATTGGATAGATGTCTATAGTTTAGTTCTCTTTTCTTGACAACGCAAAGGTATCAAAAAATATTCAAGCAATTAATGATATAAACTATAATTATGAATCGTTAACACTAATTTGCAATAAGGCGTGTCAACTATCTTTACGAAGTCCTGACGGTGCATATGTTTCGTCGGATAAAGTATACCGTAACTTTTGTAAAATTTAACAGTTTATATAGTCCGCCTATAGTAAAAAAGGAGTACCTTTGTACTCCTCAAAGGGGATGCCTTTCACCATGCCTTTTAAAGCAGAACTTATTAAACCAGATTGATTTATATAATAACATCAACCAAATACTAATCAATAAACAAATCGTATGAAAAAATTTTTACTCAGCCTTGCTGCTGTAGTCCTCGTTGGCGCTTCAGCCCTCGCCAAGGAGTACACAATCACGATGTCAGAAGTGACAACGTTTAACGCAGACAAGACATCGTTTACTGCCGAAGGATTTACATTCCAGGCAGCCAAAAACAATGGTTTGTCTGCCCCTACGTACAATGCGAATGGGGGTGACTACCGCATATATGCGAAAGGTTCTTTGACAATCACGGCACCCGCAGGTGTCAATATGACCAATGTGTCCGTGACAATTTCCAAAGCTGGCAAAAAACGCCAAACTAATATAACCGCTTCTGACGGTGCTGTAACAGAGGCTGCCGGATCTTTTGCATGGGCAGGTTCTGTTAACGAGCTGAAACTCACAGTGGGAGATAGGTGTACGCTGGGTACAGACCCCGAAACAAAAGCCGGTCAGTTCTGCTTCACTGATATCACCATCACGACAGATGAAGGTGCCGGTTCTGAGAAGACCGATGCAGGCTTGGTTTTCGCCAGCGAGACCATCAACGCTACTCTCGGCGAAGCTGTTCCCGCAAACGCACTCACCAAGGATACTGATGCAGCCGTTGTATACACTTCCAGCAACGTAGAAGTTGCTACCGTAGACGCTGCTACCGGCGAGGTTACACTCGTTGCAGCCGGCACAACCACTATCAAGGCCGCTACTGAAGCTACAGAAACATACGAAGCCGGCGAAGCCACTTATACACTCACCGTAATGGACAAAGCCGAAATCGTTTACGAAAACGATGGCAAGACCGACGCCAGCGGCTTCACTTTCGAAGTCGTTGAAGGCGAAAATCCCTGGCTGTTCTCGGATTACGGTATGACCGGCAATGCATTTAAGATTGCCGGTAAAACAGCTGACGCATACGCAGTTTCGCCCGTATTCGATCTGACCAACCGTATCAAACCCATATTGATTACGCAGACATTTGCATATAACTTCATCACAGTAGCACAGGTCCCCGAGTACTTCACAATCGCAGTACGCGAAGAAGGTGCAACCGAATGGACCGTGCTGACCGCCGCTCCCGCTCCCGAGGCAATGAACAAATGGACATACGTAGATGACTATGCCATTGACCTCGGTGCATACGAAGGCAAGAAGATACAGATAGGTTACCACTACGTAGCTGACGGTACCGTATGCGGTGGCTGGCAGATTAAGAACATCCTCGTAAAGGGCAAAAAGTCTTCCGCCGTATCCGACATCACAGTAGAGGACTCCGATGCTCCCGTGGTGTACTACAATATGCAAGGCGTACGTGTAGCCAATCCCGCCAACGGTCTTTATATCCGTGTACAAGGCAAGAAGGCCACCAAAGTACTTGTTCGCTGATAGCAGCTATAGGCTGATAGCCAAACAATAGCAGCGGGCCGCATCCCAGAATGGATGCGGCCCGCTGTCGTATTGTATCGGTGGGCTCTCGTCTTATTGCCGCAGCGATGCTACGGCAGACTCGTATGCGGCGAGTGTATGTGCTTTGGATATGGCCTTGAGTGCGCGGCGCTCGGACGAAAAGGCTGTCGCATATTCCCAGTAAGGCTTGACGTGCGTCAGGATTTGGGATGCGCCGCAGTATCGTGTGCCGGCCTCGACATATACGGCATCGAGCAGCATGATGAAGGCTCGACGTTGTTGAGCCTCGTCATACTTCCGACCTTGACTGATTTCGACGGCGAGGGTGGGGCGGCCTAAGAGGCCGCGGCCGACCATGATGCCGTATAGCGACGGGAAACGCGTGGACAGAGTCTTGGCCTGCTCCGGTGTGCGAATGTCACCGTTGTAGACGACACGGTGAGTGGTTGCTTCTGTAATTAGGGCAAAGGCGTCAGTGTCGGCTGTGCCGCCGTATTGCATTTTGGCTGTGCGCGGATGCACGCACAGATGGTGCAGCGGCATATCGTTGATGACCGGCATTGCGGCACGCCATTGCTCCGGGTCGTCTATGCCCAATCGCATTTTGATCGAAAAAGATATTCCGGCGTATCTGTCTGAGATGTCTTTGGCTACAGACTCCAACAGCGGTATATCGGCGATGACGGCGGCGCCGCGTCCGTGCCGCACTTGAGGCACAAAGGGGCATCCCATATTCAGATCTATAGCCTTGTATCCGGCATCGGCAAGGCTGTCGCAGAGAGTGCGCAGCTCGGCGATGTCGCGGAATATAACTTGCGGTATGGCGGTGCGGTCCTCGGTGGCATCTCGTAGTGCACGTGCCGCCGGCTTTCCGCTTTCGACGCGCACAAAGGGTGTGAAATATGCGTCAATGCCGCCGCACAGCCCGGCATGGGCACGCCGCCACAGGGCGGTGGTATAACCTTGTAAGGGAGCAGCGTATATTACCATCAACGTGCAAATTCGAGTGGCATTGCTTTGCCGTGGCGGCTGCCGTTGAGCCATGTGTCGATGATGCGGTAACGGAGTGTCCGACCATCCAGAGGTGTCCAGGCGCATCGTGAAACGACGTCCGCATCGTGCACGGTGTAGGGTGTGACGCGGCGTATGCGTGCAATGTCTGCGTACATTCCCGGAGCGATGACGCCGCGCCGCTGTATGCCGTAGAGCTGCGCCGGATTGTGACACATCAGTCGTACTACTGTTGTCGAGTCAAAGAGCCCGAGCATGGCCGGAACTGAGTATTGCACCATCGGGGCTCCGGAAGCGGCATGTAATGCCCCGCCGGATTTTTCGGATAGGAGGTGCGGTGCATGATCGGTGGCTATGATGTCTATGCGTCCATCGACGACGGCGCGGCGCAGAGCTTCGCGGTCGGCGGCGGTTTTGACGGCCGGATTCATCTTCATACGTGGGTTGTCGCCGTCTTCCTCGGCGCACCACAGCAGGTGATGCGGTGATACTTCGGCGGTGATGCGTTTGGACGGTGACAGCGGTTCGTTCGAGAGTAGTGCCGCCTCATCGGCGGTGGAGACGTGTGCGATATGTAGTCGAGTGCCGTATTGTCGGGCAAGTGCGATGGCGCGTTCGGTGGCACGTAGGCAGGCTTCGGCCGGACGTATTTTGCTGTGTACTCGCACCGGGACTTCGGAGTTGCCGTAGATTGCCGATATGATTGCTCGATTTTCGGCGATAATTTCTTCGTCTTCGGCATGTACTACGATGATGACGTCCATTGATGCCGCCAAGTCAAAGATTCGGCGCAGGTCATCGTCTTTGTCCACGAGCATATTACCGGTGGATGAGCCCATGAAAAGCTTTATGCCGGGAATGATGCGGTAGTCTGCATGTGCCAACTCGTCGAAGTTGGAGGTGCCCGCTGCGCCTATAAAGAAGGCGTAATTGGCCTTGGCGACTTCGGCGGCACGTTCCATCTTGGCGTGCACCAAGGCCATCGTGGTGGTCTGCGGCACCGTATTGGGCATATCCAATATCGAGGTGACACCTCCGGCGCGTGCGGCTGTGGTTTCGGAGGCAATGTCGCCCTTGTGTGTCAGTCCCGGGTCGCGAGTGTGCACATGGCAGTCTATGGCGCCGGGTGTGAGAAGGTCGCCGTAGCAGTCTACGCATTCTTGCGCTGTCATCTCCGGGGGCGGGGCGCCTGTACCGGTGGCGGCGATGGTATCCCCGTCTATAAACACGTATGCCGGAGTCCCCTCCGGGGCTCCGGCAACGGTTGCATTATATAATAATGTTGTCATTGCCGTGCAGCGGCGTGACGTTTCTTGATACGGCCGGTGGCACCCCACCATTTGAGCTTGATGACGCCGAAAAGGGCTTCGCCGAAAATCCCGGAGCTCATCTTGGATGTTCCGAGAACACGGTTGACAAAGACGATAGGTACTTCGGTGATGCGAAATCCCAAAACGTGTGCCGTATACTTCATCTCGATTTGGAAGGCGTAGCCTTTGAAGTGTATCGCGTCCAGGTTCATAGCACGCAGCACGTCTGCTCGGTAGCATACAAATCCGGCGGTGGTGTCGCGCACGTGCAGTCCGGTGACTATGCGCACATACTTGGAGGCGTAATAGGACATGAGCACGCGTCCCATAGGCCAATTGACAACGTTGACCCCGGTGAGGTATCGCGAACCGACGGCGACATCGCCCTGCCCGCTTACCAAGGCTTGGCGCAGTCGCGGCAAATCCTTGGGGTTATGCGAAAAGTCGGCGTCCATTTCGCATATGTACTCGTATCCATGAGCCAAACCCCAACGGAAGCCTTCGATATAGGCCGTACCAAGACCGAGTTTGCCCGCGCGTTCGATGATGTCTACACGCCCGGGGTGCTGCGCCATTTTTTCGCGCACGATGGCGGCGGTGCCGTCGGGCGAGTTGTCGTCAATCACGAGGATGTCGAAAGGCGTGTCGAGAGCCAGTACGGCATCTATGATGGCGGCTGCATTTTCCTTCTCGTTATACATGGGGATGATTACGAGAGTGTCTGCTTTGGCTTGTGTGGTCATCTTGTTGTGTTATGGTGTTGTATGATGGTGCGGACTGTAGGCCGGGTATGGGTGTCGCGCAAGGGGCGGCGGATGTTGTCCCGGATGTTATTTTTTGTCCTCTTGAGCCTTGTTGTAGGCCTCGTTGAGAGCCTTGACAACTTCGTCGGTGATGTCGAGTGCCGGATTGAAGTACAGGCCGGCGGCGCGGTCGAGTATTGCGTCGTATTTCTTGGTCTTGTTGTATTCAATCAGGAAGTTGTCTATATAGTCGCTGGCGGCTTTGGTGAGCTCGTTGATACGGCGGTTGTCCTTGTCGGCGCGAGCAGCATAGCGGGTCTGAAGGCTGCGGTCAAGGTTCTGCAGTTCCTTAATATCGGCGTTGTAGCTGGCTTCGCTGAGGTATCCGTTGTTTTTGGCTTTTTCCTGAATGGCATTTTGCTTGCTTTGGAGTTGTGCACCCAGTTCGTTTTGGTACTGCTGCAATGCCATGGCTATCTGGTGGCATTCGTCCATGGTGTGGCGTGCGTAGTCAAACTTGACAAGCAGCGAATCGCGGTCGATGTATCGTATATTGGTGGTGGCGGCAAAGGATTCTGCCTTGACTTTCTTGACGGGGGTGACTGTGAGCGAGTCGCTCTTGGTGTCGGCTTCGCCATTGCCTCCGCATGCGGTGGTGGCTAATGCAAGTATCGCAACGGCATAAAGGATTTTTCTCATCTTGGGTTTTTAGATTGTTTATATGTGTGATTATTTGGATTCTTTGTCATGCGTGGCGCAGTCTAGGCCTCGGCGGCGCAGGGCTTCGTTGTCGTGTATGTGCGACGACGGGAAGCGCCCTCCGCGGACAAATAATACGCGTATGCCCAGCAGCAGTAATGCCGCTAGCAACAGTATCATTGTCAATATCAGCAGTCGCATAAAGCCTATGTCTTGCGTTTGGATATGCAAATTTAATAAAGTTAGGGCGGAATTTAGCTATATATCAATTTTATTTTGTAATTTAGGGGGCGAAATACGCGCGATTTTAACAATCTTTACAAATGCCATGCACGTAAGACCCGCGAGGTCGGCATAAGTCAATACGAGTTATATACCCAAAATAAATACCATTATGACAATAAAAGATTTGAAACCGGCCGAGGTCTTCGGTATCTTCGACCAAATCACCAAGGTTCCCCGTCCGTCCAAAAAGGAGGGAAAAATCCGTCAGTTCTTACTGGACTTTGCCGGCAAGCACGGCATAGCAGTCAAGACAGATGCCATAGGCAACGTTCTGATGAGCAAACCTGCCACGCCCGGTCACGAACAGGCTCCCGGCATCATACTGCAAGCGCATATGGATATGGTATGCGAGAGCAATGACAAGTCTTTCGACTTCGAAAATAATCCTATCACAACCATCGTCGATGGCGAATGGCTGCATGCCGATGGTACCACTCTGGGCGCAGACAACGGCATCGGTATAGCCGGCGCACTTGCCGCCTTCACGGACGAGAAGCTGGTACACGGACCTATGGAGGCTCTCTTCACGGTAGACGAGGAGACAGGCCTCACGGGAGCGTACAACCTCGGCGATGACATGATACATGGTAGCATCTTGCTCAACCTTGATTCCGAGGACGATGCCCAGATATTTGTGGGTTGCGCCGGCGGCGTGGACACCACTTGCGTGTTCAAGTACAAACGTTCGTTTGCACCTACCGACTTCCATTATTTCAAATTCGACATCAGCAAGGGCCTCGGCGGCCACTCGGGCGGTGACATCCATCTAGGTCGTGCCAACGCCGTACAGTTGCTTGCTCGCTTCCTCTGGACTCTGGGCAAGGAATATGAGCTGTCCTTGTGCGAAATCGACGGTGGCAATCTGCGCAACGCCATTCCGCGTGCCGCCCATGCAGTCTTCGGCGTCAATACGGCCAATAAAGAGAAGGTTGTAGCTGCTTTCAATTGCTACGTAGCCGATGTCAAGAATGAGTACAAAGATCTGGAGCCTACCATCGAGTTTACGCTCGACAGTGTGGACCGTCCTGAGATGGCTGTGGACGAGGATACGACACGCCGCCTTGTAGACGCCCTGTATTCGGCACCCCACGGAGTGATTTCCATGAGCCGCGACATTGAGGGCTTGGTAGAAACTTCCACCAACTTGGCAAGTGTCAAGATGCGTCCCGACGAGGAAATACTCGTGACCACTTCGCAGCGCTCGTCTGTAGAGTCGCGCAAATGGGACATTGCACATCGTGTCGAGGCAGTGTTCACTCTTGCCGGTGCCGCCGTGACACACGGAGACGGATACCCCGGATGGGCACCCAACCTTAACTCGCGCATCATGAAGATTGCTTCGGATGCTTACGAGGAACTCTATGGCATCAAGCCTGCCGTCATGGCTATACATGCCGGTCTGGAATGCGGTCTGTTCCTGCAAAAATACCCGCATCTGGATATGGCTTCGTTCGGCCCGACATTGCAGGGCGTGCACTCGCCCAGCGAGCGCATGAACATCCCTGCTGTGGAACGCTTCTGGGGTCAGTTGCGCCGCACCATCGAAAAGGTCGCCGACCTCAAAGATTGATAGTATAGACAAAAAGCATCCGTGCGAGACCTCGTGTCAAACAGCACGGATGTTTTTTTGTCTTTTGAGTCCTGCGCCTGTTTACGGCGCTCAATACCATTAAGCCCATGAAACTACATTATTGCGTGCTTGTCTCGGCCGCGGTGGCGTTGTCCTCGCTGTCGGTGCTGTCGGCTATGAGCCCGCGTCACAATACCAAAGGTACACATTCCAAGAGTACGAAAACCAAGACTACGACTGCCATCGCCGACACCTTGCGTGCTGACAAAATCGAGCCTTCGGATGTGCTTAAGTATACCATCGGTGTCGATGGCGACACAATACCATTGGAACTTGCGCCTGAGTATAGGCACGGACGTCTGACGGAAGATGATTTTGTTGAGGTGGCATCCGAGATGGATGTCGAGGTGGCCGCCATTAAGGCCGTGGTCGAAATAGAGGCCGGCAAGACACACCAAGGTTTTTGGTCCGAGGGCAAGCCGCTAATCAATTTCGACTTGACAATGTTCCGCCGTTTCGCAGCCCGTAACGGCGTAGCTTTGGGAAAGTACCGGCGCAGTCATTCGGTGGTGTTTGTACGTCCCATGGCGGCTCGATACGGGTCGCAGCAGGCTGCCCAGCAGGCACGTCTGGACGCGGCACGCACCATACATGACCTTTCGGCAATACAAGGTACGTTCTGGGGCATGTTCCAAATCGGCGGGTTCAATTGGAAGAAGTGCGGGGCAGACAGCCCGGATGATTTTGTACGCCTGATGTCTCGCAGCGAGCGTGACCAATTGGAACTTTTTGCCACTTTTGTCCGCAATTCGGGACTGTTGCCGGCTTTGCAGTCGCGCAATTGGAGCGCCTTTGCTCGTGGCTATAACGGCCCGTCTTATGCTGCCCGCGGCTATCATAAGCGTATGGCAGTTGCATATTTGCGTCTCAAACGTGCGTCAGCGACTTGATTGACAATTTTTTCGCAATAGTCTTTTGCAACCGAAAACGGCAGAAAAAGTGAGCGGTCGGTCCTTGAGGGCCGGCCGCTCGCCGTATTGTGTGTGGGTTGCTTGCTTATTGGATAAACTTGCTTATTGGATAAAGAAGACGTTGAAGATGCTGTCTCCTGCAACGCCGAGCAGCCAGTCGTATACGGGGCTTACGATGCCAAGCAGCAGGATGCCGCCAACGGTAATCGCAAGACCCAGGCGCTCGGAGAATGCCGAGCGGAAACGCCCGATTTGGCATGGTTCTTCGCTGATGTACATTGCCTTGACTACCAAAAGGTAGTAGTACAGGGAAATGATGGTATTGATGAGTGCTATGAGTACCAGCACGTAGATGGCGATGCTGCCTTGTTCGATGGCTCCGGTGAAGATGAAGAACTTGCTGAAGAAACCGGCGAAGGGCGGGATGCCGGCGAGGGAGAACATGGCCAACATCATTGCAAACGACAGACGGGGATTAGTCTTGGACAATCCGCGGTAGTCGTCAATGGCCACCTTGCCGGAGAAGTTCTCGATGGCGGCGATGACTCCGAACGCGGCAAGGTTGGAGAATACGTACACAAGTATGTAGTACATCATTGCGGCGGTGCCCATGACGTTGTGGGCGATGATGCCGAGCATGATGTATCCGGCTTGTGATACGGAAGAGAATGCCAGGAAGCGTTTGATGTTGCGCTGGCGTATGGCAAAGAGGTTGCCTACGGTGATGGTCAGGATGATTAGAGCATACAGCATCCATTCCCAAACTTGGCTGTATATGTTGCCGAATGCTTGTGCAAGCACGCACATGAATGCGAAGGCGGCTGCGCCTTTGGAGATTACGCTTAGGTAGGCGGTGACCGAAGTGGGCGCGCCTTGGTATACGTCGGCCGTCCAAAGGTGGAATGGCACGAGTGACAGCTTGAAGCCTATGCCTGAAATGACGAAGGCCAGTGCCAGGATGAGCATGCTGGAGTCGGCACCACTTACGGCAAGGTAGATTTTGTCAAAGTACAGCGACCCGGTGAGCGCGTATACAAAGCTCAGTCCCATCAGGAACACGGCAGAGGAGAATACGGCGGTAAGAATGTACTTGACGGCAGCTTCGTGGCTCTCGTAACGGTTTTTGTCGAGGGCAACCATGGCGGCAAGAGGCAGCGAGGCGCTTTCGAGACCGATGACGAATACCAGGAAGTGGCGTGCCGAAATCATGAGGTACATGCCGAAGAGTGTCACGAGCAACAGCTCGAAGAACTCGCCGCGGCGCATTATCATCAGTTCGCCGTTGACCCATTTGAGCGACTGTACCAGTACTATGATTACACCTATATTAAGGATGGTTTTGATGGCTGAAATTTCGGGGGATGTTTCGTACATACCGGCGAAAGCTGAGGTGAATTCGGCCGAGCCGAGCATGCAGGAGCATAGGCCCAAGATGGTGAGTGCAACCATTCCGATAATGGCGACAATGGGCAGAGCCCCTTGCGCTTTCTTGGGCATGAAGGTGTCGTAGAGGAAGACCAAGAGGAAGACTACGAGGAGTCCTATCTCTTGCTTCATTGCTAAAAACTGTGAGTAATCCATTGCTTTGTATGCTATGTGCTGTGTGTGGATGCTGAATAATGTCATTATGTCGATGTTCATCCTACGCCCGGTATTACGGGGGTCATACCCAGGACGCTGAAGATGTCAACGGAGAATGTGCTGCGGATGAGGTCGGCAAAGAAGTTGGGGAAGCAGCCTATGGCGGCTACGCATACTATGAGCGTGACCGTGGAGAGGCGTTCCCACCATGTCGCATCGGTGAGTGACAGGTGGTGTTTATCTTGTACCGGGCCGAAGAGCAGTTTGCCTACAACGCGCAGGATGTACACGGCGGTGATGACGATGGATGCGCAGGCCACAATGGTAAATATGCGGTGGAAGAGGTCGGCGTGCTGGAACGATCCGACGAATATAGTCATCTCGGCCACAAATCCGCTAAGACCCGGTAGTCCGAGCGAGGCCAGACCGGCGATAACGTAGCATACGGCCAAGTAGGGCATGATGCGCATCAGTCCGCCCATCTCTCGGATGTCACGAGTGTGTGTACGTCCGTAGATCATGCCGATGAGTGCGAAGAAGAGGGCTGTCATCAGGCCGTGCGAAAGCATCTGCATAATTGCACCGGTCATTGCAGTGGTGTTGAGCATTAGTATGGCGAAGAGCACCATGCCGCAGTGTGATACGGAGGAGTAGGCGTTGATGTACTTGAGGTCGGTCTGTACGCAGGCGCTGAATGCACCATAGACTACGGAAATGCCGGTGAGGATGAGGAATATCCAGGCAAGTTCGTTGGCGGCTTCGGGCATCAGGTAGATGGCAACGCGGAAGCAGCCGTATCCGCCGAGTTTCATAAGTACGCCGGCGTGGAGCATAGATACAGCCGTGGGAGCCGAGGCGTGGCCGTCGGGCGACCATGTGTGGAAGGGGAACATGGCGCCGAGTACGCCAAAGCCTACAAATGTCATCGGGAACAGGAATGTTTGCCAGCCGTGGGAGATGGCTCCGTTCTGTACGATTTCGAGTATGTTCCAAGTCAGTGGTTGTCCTTCGGGTGCACTGTGATAGTATATGCCTATGAGGCCGAGCATCAGGAATGCCGAGCCGCCCATGAGCATTAGGGTCAGCTTCATCGCCGAGTAGTTCTTGCGTCCCGAGCCCCAAACGCCGATAAGGAGGTACATGGGGATGAGCGCGACTTCGTAGAACATGAACATGGTGAAGAGGTCGATGCTGATGAAGAAGCCGAAGACGCCGGTGGACAGGAGTATGAGCCACAGGAAGAAAGCCTTGGGCTGCTCTATTTTCCACGAGGCGAAGCTGCCGGCGAAGACTATGATGCTTGACAGCAGCAGCATGGCTATGGATATTCCGTCAACGCCGACGGCGAGGTGGATGTTGAGCGGCTTGAACCACTCCCAGGAACCTACGAAAAGCATGGGGTCTGTGGCTCCGGCGGCACGCTGTTGCAGGTATTCGATGAGAAGATACACGGATAGCGCTATCAGTGCCGATGACCCGGCGACGGCGACGGCGCGTATCTGCTTGATGCTTTTGCTCAGTGCCAGTCCCGCCAGCATTATCAGCGGGATGACTACGAAGTATATCAGAATGTTGCTAAACATTGTTGCGTTGTTTTTAAGATTTTACACCGTTGTATTGGGCTTAGGCAAGAGACAGGACTATGGTAGTGATGACTCCGAGCAGCAGGGCGCCGATAAGGTATACGCGAACGTAAGTTTGTATCTGACCCGACTGCAGGCCGCGGATGGCGAAGGATGCCTTGTTGGTGATATTGGCAAAGGCGTCCATGGTTCCGTCGATGATGTGGCGGTCAAACCATGCTATGGGGCGGCAGATGAGATTGAAGATAATCTTGTGGGTGATGAACATGTAGAGTTCGTCCCAATAGAAGCGGTGGAAAGCCCAGTTCCAAAGGTGCGGCATGGCTGCACGCAGGCGTGCGGGAATGGCGTTCTCTTTGCGGTACATCACCGTGGCCAGTGCTATAGCGGCTATGGCGATGACTACGCTGGTGACGGCTATTGTCGGGTCGAGGTGGATGTCGTAGGGCATATTGTCCCAGGTGACATAGTGCCCGAAGGGTAAGAATCCGGCAACGCAGGATACTGCGGCGAGGAATATCAAGGGCACTGACATGGTCCAGGGTGCGTCATGCGGAGTGTGGTGGGCGGTGTCATGTTTCTTCCACCAGAAGATGAGGTAGTACAGGCGGAACATGTAGAATGCCGTGAGGGCGGCCACCATGGTCATCCAAACGCCCATCCATGGGCTCCATGCGTATGCGGCCGAGAGAATTTCGTCCTTGCTGAAGAAGCCGGAGAAAGGTGGTATGCCGGCTATGGCGAGACAGCCGATGAGGAATGTCCAGTGGGTAATGGGCATGTATTTGCGAAGGCCGCCCATGGCGGTGTAGTCGTTGGAGTGTACTGCGTGTATTAGCGCACCGGCTCCGAGGAAGAGCAGGGCCTTGAACATGGCGTGTGTAAACAGGTGGAACATCGATGCCATATATCCGAGGCCGTGGTGGCTGACCTCGCCCATGCCGAGACCGGCAACGCCGAGGGCTACCATCATGAATGCGATTTGGGAGATGGTGGAGAAGGCGAGTACGCGCTTGATGTCAAGCTGCGTGCAGGCGACAACTGCGGCATAGAAAGCCGTGGCGGCACCGATGATGGCTACGAATGTGGTTGCTGAGGCCTCTAAGATGTATACCGGGAACATGCGTGCTACCAGGAATACGCCTGCAACAACCATGGTGGCGGCGTGTATAAGTGCCGATACCGGCGTGGGGCCTTCCATAGCGTCGGGCAGCCAAATGTGCAGGGGCATCATTGCCGATTTGCCCATGCCGCCGACGAAGATGAGCACAAGACCCCAGGTGAGTACCGAAGCACCGAGGAAGGTGGTGCCGGCGACTCCGCCGAGAGCTTCCATCGGGTTGGTGGTAAGGGCGGCGAAATCAAAGGTCTTGCTGTAGAACGACAGGACAAGGATGCCGATAAGAAATCCGAGGTCGGCAAAGCGAGTGACAATAAACGCTTTTTTGGACGCGGAGACGGCTGCGTGCTTTGTATAGTAGAATCCGATAAGCAGGTATGAGGAGACACCCACAAGTTCCCAGAAAATGTACATCTGGAAAATGTTAGTGGCTACCACCAGCCCGAGCATCGAGAAACTGAACAGCGACAGGAAGGCGTAGTAGCGCTGGAAGCCGCGTTCGCCGTGCATGTATCCGAGGCTGTAGAGGTGTACCATAAATGAAACGGTGGTGATGACTATGAGCATCATTGCCGAAATCGAATCAAGGTAGAAGCCCAGACGTATCACCAGGTCGTCGGTAAAGGCCAACCAGTTGACATTGAATACGATGTATTGGAGGCGTTGACCCGATGCGTCAATAAATTCGGGGTTGCCGCTGAGGAAGTATGTAAGTGCCACGGTATAGGCCATGACGGCTGTGACACCCATACCTGCGGTACCTAAGATGCCTGCCATTTTGTGGCTCATTTTGCATCCGGCGATACCCAGCAGCAGGAACATGAACAGGGGTATGCACAGAATGAGCAGCGGGAATGTGATATCCATGACTGTTGTTAGAATTTCATTTCGTTAAGGGTGCGCACATCGATGTTGTGAGTGGCACGGTAGATGTTGATTATAATGGCGATGGCCAGAGCCGTCTCGGCCGCTGCAATGGCGATGGCGAAGAGCGTAAAGAACATGCCTTCGAGTGCGCCCGGATAGAGGTAGCGGTTGAATACAACGAAGTTGACGTCGACGGCGTTGAGCATCAGTTCCAGCGAGATGAGTATGGCGATCATGTTCTTGCGAGTTATAAATCCGTAGATTCCGGCGCAGAACATTATCAGGCTGGGTATTAGGTAATATATTGCTGTAATTTCCATAGTCGTGTGTGGCTTAACGTTTACGTGCAATCACTACGCCGCCGATGATACATGCCAGCAGCAGGACGCTTATGGCTTCGAAGGGCAACAGGTATTGACCGGGCCCGGAACCGAGGATGTCCGTTCCGATACGATCCATTGTGGGGTTGGTCATCTCCGGCGCTTTGGCAAAGAGTGCGCAACGGCTCACTAATGTGTAGCCGCATACGATGGCTGTGGCCAGGGCTGCCAGCAGACCGGCTTTACGCGACTTGGAGGTGAGTTTCTCGCTATTGTGGCCGGGTTTGCTTGTCAATAGTATTGAGAATACAAACAGTACCACTATACCGCCGGCATATACTGCAATCTGTACTGCGCCGAGGAACTCGTAGTCGAGTTGGAAATACAGGGCTGCGGCGCTGAAAAGGGTGAAGAGCAGGAAGGTGGCAGCGCGTAGGATTTTGCGCGTGGTCACGGCCAGTACCGAGAATACAATCATCGACAGGGCGATGATGACATACATGATGATACTTCCTAATGATTCCATTATATTGTGTTATTTTTCGTTTTGCGTGGGTTTGGGCGCGGCCGGTTGCACTAAGTTGGCCGGAGCTTCGGCGGATTTAGCGGCTTCGGCTGCTTTGGCTTTGGCGACAGCTGCTGCTGCGGCCTTGGCTTTGGCTGCTTCGAGCATCTTGGCCTTGTATTCGGCTATCTGTTCGGGCGTGGGGGCGGGCTGCTCTTTTTCGGGGAGGTAGTTGAGCGTCTTTATCAGTTTGCTGCGGGTGAACACGGCCTGTTCGAAGTCGTTGGTGAATTCGATGGCGTGTGTGGGGCAGTTGGTGACGCAGAGCTGACAGAAGGTGCAGCTTCCCAAGTCGTAGGTGTATTTGTCCAGGACTTTTTTCTTGCCGGTGGGTGTAAGTGCTGGTATGTCCTTGGTTGTGATGGCAATTGTGCCGTTAGGGCATACACGCTCGCATGTGCCGCAGGCTATGCATTTGTGATTGCCTTCGTCATCGTAGACAAATTGGAGTATGGCACGGAAACGTGGTGCGGGATGATGTGTCTCGCGGTTCTCGGGATAACGTTCGGTAATCTTAGGCGTGACGAATTCCTTGCCGGTTACGGTCATGCCTTTTACGAGGCTTGCCACTCCGGAGCCTAATGACGTGAAGTATTCTTTTATACTACCCATTGATCGGTTGGTTGATGTTTGGTTTGTATTGTTGTTTTGCTTTATGATGTGATACGTCAGTCTCGTACCTGGCCTCCTACGATGTCGAGAAGCTCGGTGGTAATGGACTGTTGACGCAGTTTATTATATTCCAGTTGCAGTTGTTCGAGGAGTTTCTTGGCGTTGTCGTTGGCGCTTTGCATGGCCATGATGCGCGCGGCCTGTTCGGAGGCGCGGTTTTCGGTAAATACCTGTTGTATGCTTGCCATCAGGAACATGGGCAGTGCGCTGTCGAAGATGCCGGCGGCGTCCGGCTCGAATAGATAGGGACGGGAGGCGTTGGCTGTGGCGTTGTCGCTGCCGCGCAGGTTGCTTTCGAGCACCGGCAGGTATTGTGTGGCCGTGAATCGCTGTCTTCCGGCGGTCTTGAAGGACATGTAAGCTATGTCTATGCGGTCGGTCTGACCGGATGTAAAGCTTTGCCGGAGGCTGTGGGCATAGGCCACGACATCGGCGCCGTCGGTTTTGGATGAGATGTTTTCGGGTGTCTCTTCCACGGTGGCTCCTTCGATAGCCATGGTGTTGCAGGCCTTGGCAATTTTACGGCCTATGGGAACGATAGTAATGGTGGCAGAGTCGTCCAGTTCTTTGCGCAACTCGGCGACATAGTTTGCCAATTGTTTGGCTATGTTGGCGTTGTAAGCTCCGCACAGTCCGTCGTCGCTACCCCAGACGATGATTGTGGCGTGCCGGACGTGCCGGGCGGCCACAAGTGGCGATGCGAAGGTCGCGTCCGAGCTCAAAAGATTGGCGATGATGTCATTGATAAGGCTGCGGAAGGGCACGAGGCGGCGCAGTGCGCCTTCGGCTTTGTGCATCTTGGCCGAAGATATCATCTTCATGGCTCCGGTGATTTTCTCGGAGGAGGCTACGGAGCCTATGCGTCCTTTGAGTTCGCGTAGTGTTGCCATTGTTTTTTATTGTCGTTCTGTCGTTGTTTGGGGTGGGGTAGGCTTGGTGGGATGTATGTCGTTCAAGCAAATCGGGCGGCCACGTTGGAGGCTACTTCGGTAAGTTTGGTTGTGACGTCATCTCCGATGCGTCCTGCAGCTATTTCGTTGAGGGCTTCGGGGTACTGTGCGCGTAGTTGTTGGATGTATTGTTTCTCGAAGTCGGCTACCTGATCTATGGGTACTTTTTCGAGCAGTCCGTTGACGCCGCAGTAGATGACGGCCACCTGGTCTTCTACGGCCCAGGGCTGGTATTGCGGCTGGATGAGTAGTCTCTCGTTTTTGCGGCCTTTGTCGATGACGCGAGCGGTCACGGCATCGATGTCGCCGCCGAATTTAGTGAATGACTCGAGTTCGCGGAACTGGGCTTGGTCGATTTTCAGTGTACCGGCCACTTTTTTCATACTCTTGATTTGGGCGTTGCCGCCTACACGAGACACGGAGATGCCGACGTTGATGGCGGGGCGTATGCCGCGGTTGAAGAGTGCTGTCTCGAGAAATATCTGTCCGTCGGTGATGGATATGACATTGGTGGGGATGTATGCCGAAACGTCGCCTGCCTGTGTCTCGATGATGGGGAGTGCGGTGAGCGAGCCTCCGCCTTTGACCATGGGCTTGAGTGCTGTGGGTAGGTCGTTCATTTTCTCGGCTACGGCCTGGTTGTCAATGATTTTGGCTGCGCGTTCCAGCAGACGAGAGTGCAGGTAGAAGATGTCGCCGGGGTATGCCTCGCGGCCGGAGGGACGTTTGAGGATTAGCGAGATTTCGCGGTATGCTACGGCCTGCTTGGAGAGGTCATCGTATACGATGAGGGCGTCGCGTCCGGTGTCGCGAATGTATTCGCCGATGGCTACGCCGGCAAAGGGCGAGTAGTAGCGCATGGAGGCCGAGTCGCTGGCGGTGGCGGCTACTACGACGGTGTAGTCCAGGGCGCCGTTGCGGCGGAGTGTGTCCACGGTTGTTGCAACGGAGGATGCTTTTTGGCCGATGGCTACGTATATGCAGTATACGGGTTTGCCGGCTTCGAAGTTTTTGCGTTGGTTGATGATGGTGTCTATTGCGATGGCTGTTTTGCCTATCTGACGGTCGCCGATGATTAGCTCGCGTTGGCCTCGGCCTATGGGCACCATTGCATCGACGGCTTTGATGCCGGTTTGCAGTGGCTGGTTTACGGGCTGGCGGTATATTACACCGGGAGCTTTGCGTTCCAAGGGCATTTCGATGAGTTCGCCGGCTATTGGACCGCGGCCGTCTATGGGTTCGCCCAAAACGTTGATGACGCGTCCGAAGAGTCCTTCGCCGACGGCAATGGAGGCAATGCGTCCGGTGCGGCGGACGTTCATGCCTTCGGTGACGGTATTGACGTTGTTCATCAAGATGACGCCTACATTGGATTCTTCGAGGTTGAGGGCGACGCCTTTGACGCCGTTTTCAAATTCGACGAGTTCGTTGGCACGGACGTTGTCCAGTCCGTAGACGTGTGCCACGCCGTCGCCTACATCTAGCACTTTGCCGACTTCTTCGAAGGCGACGTGCGAATTGACGTTTTCAAGCTCTTGCTTGAGTACTTCGGATATTTCGCTGGGGTTTATCATTGTCGTGGGTGGATGTGTCTTGTTAGGGTGTTGTTGCTGGTATTGTGCCGTGCCGTCACTGTATCAGGCGTTGGCGCAATTGTTGGAGTTCGTTGCGTACCGATGCATCGAGGCGTTGCGAGTCTATGGTGACTGTGAAGCCGCCTATGAGGGCGGGGTCGGTGCTGTATGTGTATTGCGCTGTGCCGCCTTGGAGGTGCTTTTCGACCATCGCGTTTATGCGGTTGCGGTCGCTGTCGGCCAGTGTAGCTGCGGAGGTAATGTGTACCTTGTAGATGTTGTGTTCGCGGCGGTATATGGCCAGATATGCGAGTGCCGTCTCGCGCATGATGTCCATGCGGCGGTGTCGTCCGAGGAGATTGACAAAATCATCAAATGCTTCTGCTGCTTTGCCTTGGCTTTTGGCTTCTGCTGCTGTGGCTAGTATCGAAGCTTTGCGGGCGTTGTCGACAAAGGGGTTGGCGATTGTCGCTTGCAATGAGGCGTTGTCGTCATAGGCTTTGGTGAGGGTGTCCATGACGGTGTACATCTGTGCGGCGACATCGCGCTCTACGGCGTATTTGTAGAGTGCTTTGGCGTAGCGGCGTGGCAGTAGTCCTTGGTCCATTGTCGTATATTGGTTGATTGTGGCGTATGGCTCGCGAATGGTGTGTGGCGGATGCGCGTGGTTTTATTGTCAGTTGTTGTTCTCGATTTGGTCGAGGTATGTATTGACAAGCCGTGATTGAGCCGCTTGGTTTGCCATGTTTTCTTTGACGACTTTGCCGGCGATTTCGAGGGCGATTTCGCTGACTTGGTTGCGCAGTTGTTTCCGGGCTTCTTTTTGCTGTTGCTCTATGGAGAGCTTGGCTGCGTCCATCACTTTTTGGGCTTCTTTGGCGGCGGCTGCGCGAGCTTCTTCGATGAGTTGTGTTTTCATCTTGTCGGCATCGCGGAGCATTTGGGCTTGTTGTGTGCGTGCCTGTGCGATGTATTTGTCGGCTTCGGCGCGAGCGTTGTCCAGTTGCTCTTTGGCATTTTGGGCATATTCCACACCCTTGTTTATGAGGTCGGCGCGTTCGTCAACGCTTTTCAGTATCGTGGGCCATGCAAATTTCCATAGGATCAGGAAAAGTATGGCAAATCCGACGAACATCCAGAAGACGAGTCCGAAGTCGGGGGTAAATAGTTCCATAGCGGTAATTTAGGCGTGGTGTTATAGTCGATTGTTGTTTTTTTGTTGCTTTGCCGTAGTTGTCGGGACGTCACTTTCGGGGGCGCCGGCACGGCTTGTGTGCCGGCGCTTCCGTGTGACTGTGGCGTCCGGTGCTATGATGCTTAGACGAACAATGCGAGTACGCAGACGATGACGGCGAAGAGTGCCACGCCTTCGACGAGGGCTGCGATGACGATCATGTTCGAGCGGATGTCGCCGGCAGATTCGGGCTGGCGGGCGATGGCTTCCATGGCTGCGGCGCCGATTTTGCCGATGCCGATACCTGCGCCGATGGCGGCGATTGCTGCTCCGATACTTGCTCCGAGCCCTACGAGGGCTTCTGCTGCTAATATTCCAAACATAGTTTTGTGTTTTTTGAAGTGGTTATTGTATTTTTTATTATTTCGTGTAAGTTTCTTTTGTGCCGGTTAGTTTTGGGCGACAGTGGCGGGTGTTACTGCGGGTGTCGCTGCAGCTTTGTCTGCTGTCCGGTGTGCTTCATCGTGTCCTCGTTCTTGTGCCAAGGAGATGAATATGGTGGAGAGCATGGTGAAGACGTATGCCTGAATGAAGCTCACCAGGACGTCTATCAGTAGCATAAATACTGAGAATAGTACCGAGACTATGGTGGTGGCTCCGCCGGCTATGGGGTTGACTGCCGAGAAGATGAATATCAGCAGTGTCAGCACCAGCACTATCATGTGTCCACCCATCATATTGGCAAAAAGACGCACGGTCAGTGCCGCGGGTTTGGTGAACATACCGAAGACTTCGATCAGCGGCATTATTGGCAGTGGGAATTTGAGCCACAACGGCACGTCGGGCCAAAAGATTTCTTTCCAGTAGTGTTTTGTGCCAAAGATATTTGTCACCAGGAATGTGAGAGTGGCCAGTACCATTGTCACGGCTATATTGCCGGTGAGGTTGGCTCCGCCGGGAAAGATTACCATGAGGCCCATTAGGTTCATCAGGAATATGAAGAAGAACACAGTGAGCAGGTATGGGGCGAATTTGGAGGCACGGTCTTTGAGAGTGCTTTTGATGACGCTGTCGTAGATGAACATGACGAGCGCCTCGATGGCGCCGAGGCCGCGCCGCGGTGCCTTGTTGGGGTTGCGGCGGTACCATGAACGCAGCCATAGCATCAGTCCGACTACCAAAGCGATGGTCAGTATGAGTGCCATGACGTTTTTGGTGACGGAGATGTCGAGAGGCTTGATTTCTTTGCCGTCGACGATTTGTACGACTTTGCCTTTGTCGGGGCTGTCTTTGCCGGCGATGCGGAAGAGTGCTTCGCCGTCCCGATAGGTTGCGCCGTTGGCGACACGTGCCGATGAGAATACGTGCCATCCGTCGGTGCCGTGCACGATTATGGGCAGGGGTATGCGGTAGTGGTGGTTGAAAGGTACTTCCCACCCGTAGCCGTCGCCAAGGTGCTCAAAGATGATTTCCTTGGGGTTGAGCGCTTCGCTGTCGTGGCTGCTTTCTTGGGCGGCCGCGGCGTTGAGTGCTCCGGCGAAGACCATCGTGAGTATCGTCAGTATTTTTGTGAGCAGTTTCATGTGCGTGCTTGGCGTGGGGTATATTGTTGAAATCGTGATATGTTACGTGCCCGGGGTCAGTAAATGCAGACGCTGATGACGTTGTTGTCTACATCGGCGATACCTCCGGAGACGGTGTAGGCGGTCTCTTTCCCGTCGGCATTGCGAAAGACAATGTCACCGGCGGCGAGTGTCGACACCAAAGCTGCGTGGTTGTGCAGCACGGTGAAACGGCCTTTGGCTCCGGGGAGCGTGACCATGGAGACTTCGCCTTCGAAGAGTATTTCTGTTGTGGATATTATCTTCAGTGTCATTGTCTTGATGTGTCTGTAGGACGTTGTACTTAATCCGAGTGCGTTTTATTTGACTTCGGCAAGGAGGCGTTTGCCTTTCTCTATGGCTTCGTCTATGGTGCCGACGTTGAGGAAGGCTTGTTCGGGATATTGGTCCATTTCGCCGGAGAGTATCATCTTGAAGCCGCGGATGGTTTCGTTTAGAGGTACCATCACGCCGGGCAGTCCGGTGAATTGTTCGGCTACGTGGAAGGGCTGTGATAGGAAGCGTTGTGCGCGTCGTGCGCGTGCTACCACGAGTTTGTCTTCGTCGGAGAGTTCGTCAACGCCGAGGATGGCGATGATGTCTTGCAATTCGTTGTATTTCTGAAGGAGTTGCTTGACGGCTTGTGCGGTGTTGTAGTGCTCTTCGCCTATGACATTGGGGTCGAGGATTCGAGAGGTGGACTCCAGGGGGTCTACGGCGGGGTATATGCCCAGCTCTGCGATTTTACGGGAAAGTACCGTTGTGGCGTCCAGGAACGAGAACGTAGTTGCCGGTGCGGGGTCGGTAAGGTCGTCGGCGGGGACGTATATGGCTTGTACCGAGGTGATTGAGCCGTTTTTGGTGGAGGTGATGCGCTCTTGCAGTGTACCCATTTCGGATGCTAACGTGGGCTGATAGCCTACGGCTGATGGCATGCGGCCGAGCAATGCGGATACTTCCGAACCGGCTTGTGTGAAGCGGAAGATGTTGTCGATAAAGAGCAGTACGTCTTTACCTCCTTCGGCTTGGTCGCGGAATTGTTCGGCTACGGTGAGGCCGGACAGAGCTACACGCAGACGTGCGCCCGGCGGTTCGTTCATTTGGCCGAACACGAGTGTGGCTTGCGAGTCTTTGAGGTGTTCGGTGTCTACATCGGCAAGATTCCATTGGCCTTTTTCGAGGCCTTCTTTGAATTTGTCGCCGTAGCGCATTACACCGGACTCGATCATTTCGCGGAGCAGGTCGTTGCCTTCGCGAGTACGTTCGCCCACGCCGGTGAATACAGAGAACCCGTCATGTCCTTTGGCGATGTTGTTTATAAGCTCCATAATTAGCACGGTCTTGCCTACGCCTGCGCCTCCGAAGAGTCCGATCTTGCCGCCTTTGCTGTATGGCTCGAGTAGGTCAATGACTTTGATGCCCGTGGAAAGTATTTCCGTGCCTATTGTAAGATCCTCAAATTCGGGCGCCGGTTGGTGTATGGGACGCAACTTGGAGCGGTCGAGGGTGGGAAGGTTGTCGATGGCATCGCCTATGACGTTGAGCAGTCGGCCTTTGATTTGGTCGCCGGTGGGCACTGCTATGGGTTGTCCGAGGTCTTCGACTTTGACGCCGCGTTGCAGGCCGTCGGTGCTTTCCATAGCGACGCAGCGCACGGTGTCTTCGCCGATGTGCTGTTCGACTTCGAGGATGAGTCGGCTGCCGTCTTCGCGTGTGATTGCCAGTGCGTTGTATATGGCGGGAATGGTGACTCCCTCGCCTTCGAATACTACATCGACGACGGGACCGATTACTTGGGATATTTTACCGTATTGTTGGCTCATAACCTTTGGAGGTATTGTATATTGTTGTTTTGGCGGTATATAGACGGATTAGAGAGTCCATCCCAGGGTGATGATGCATACCATCAGTGCCAGGTTGAACATATTGATGGGAAGGAGGTATTTCCACTCGAGGCTGAGCAGGTGGTCGATGCGCAGACGAGGGAATGTCCATTTGAACCAGATGATGATGAAGGAGAGTGTGATGGCTTTGGCAAAGAACCAGACTACCGAGGGTATATAGTCCATCACTCCGTTGAAAGCGTCCCATCCGGGGATGTGCAAAGGCATCCAGCCGCCGAAGAAGAGCAGGGCGGCCACGCCGCTGATGATGAACAAGTTGAGGTATTCGGCCAGGTAGAAGAAGCCGAAGTGGATGCCGGAGTATTCGGTATGGTATCCGGCGGTAAGTTCGCTCTCGGCTTCGGGAAGGTCAAATGGGCCGCGGTTGGTCTCGGCTGTTCCGGCAATCATGTATATGATGAAGGCTATGATTGCGGGAACGTGTCCGGAGAATATAAACCAAAGGTGGCGTTGTTCCTCGACGATGCCGGTGACGCTCATTGTTCCGGCGAGGCACACCATGGTGATGACGCTCAGTCCGATGGAAAGCTCGTAGCTAATCATTTGTGCACCTGAACGTAGGGCGCCGATAAGTGTGAACTTGTTGTTGGAGGACCATCCTGCCAGCAGGATGCCCAGCACGCCTATGGAAGATACGGCCAACAGGAAGAATATGCCGATGTTGAAGTCGATGATTTGCAGTCCGTGTCCCCAAGGAAGCACTGCAAAGGAGAGCATCGAGGCAATGATGACCAGATACGGTGCCAATGCGAAGAGGAATTTGTCGATGTGTTTCAGTTCGATAAGTTCCTTGATGAGGATTTTGAACATATCGGCGAAGCTTTGCAGCAGTCCCCAAGGGCCTACGCGGTTTGGGCCGAGACGGCACTGGAAGAATGCGCAGACTTTGCGCTCGAAGTATATGTAGAACAGCGCCAGCAGTGCGTACAGCAGCAACAGGCCGACGCCGATGGCGAGACATTCGATGGTAACGGCGAGCCATTGCGGCGCCCCGAGGGTTGCAACGAGGAAGTTGTGTATCCAGTCGGTGATTACCGAAAAGTCGAAATCTTGCATTTGTGAGATATGGTTGTGTTCGATAGTTAGCTAAGTGTTGTAGGCGCAGTGTGTCATCGATCCATGTCCGGGACGATGTAGTCCAGCGAGCCTCCGATGGTGATGAGGTCGGCTATCTTGTCGCCGCGTGTGATATGGTCGACAACGCCGGCCAAGGGGAGGCATGGCGGGGCAATCTTGAGGCGGTAGGGTTTGGTGGAGCCATCGCTTTCGAGGTATATGCCGAAGGCGCCGCGGCATCCTTCGACGAGCGTAAACCATGAGCCTTTGGGTAGTTTGATGACTTTGGGCACTTTGGCGCAGTATTCGCCTTCGGGTATGCTGTCAATGAGCTGACTGATGATGCGTGCGCTTTGTTCCATCTCGGAGATACGTGCCTTGAAGCGTGCCATCGAGTCGCCTTCCTCTCGGATGATTTCATCGAATTCGACTTCGTTGTATACGCTGTAGGGCATGAGTTTGCGCATGTCGCAGGCCCATCCGGAGGCGCGTCCGGCAGGTCCTGTAACGCCGTAGGATATTGCGTCTTCGCGACTGAGGACGCCCACGCCTTCCATGCGGTTGCGTGCAATGATGTTGCCGGTGAACAGTTTGTTGTATTCTTTGATGTTGGCGGGCAGTACGTCAAGTAGTGCGTGTACGTCTTTGACGAAGTCGGTATCGAGGTCTTGCATAACTCCGCCGATGCAGTCGTAGTTGAATGTCATGCGTGCGCCGCAAGTTTTTTCCATGATGTCGAGTATCTGCTCGCGTACGCGCAGGGTATAGAATAGCATCGTGGTGGCGCCGAGGTCCATGCAGTATGTTCCGATGAAGAGGCAGTGAGAGGCTATACGCGAGAGTTCGTCCATAATCACGCGAATAACCTGAGCGCGACGCGGTACTTCGATGCCGGCGGCTTTTTCGTAGGTCATGCACAAGCCGTGGTGGTAGTTGTGTGCTGCGAAGTAGTCGAGACGGTCCATGTAGTGGAGTGTCTGCGGGTAGGTGAGGTCTTCGCAGAGTTTTTCGATGCCGCGATGGATGTATCCCATGTAGACGTCTATTTTTTTGATGGTCTCGCCATCGACTGCTGTGCGGAAGCGCAGCACGCCGTGGGTGGCGGGGTGTTGCGGGCCGATGTTGACTACGAAGTCTCCGGGCTCGAATATGTGAGCGCTTTGGCGGGTGACATTGCCTTCGGCGTCTTCTACGTATACGTTGGTGTCATCGCTTTGGCGTTCGTTTTCGATGGATACGCGGTTGAATGCGGGGTCCATGTCGTAGTCTTTGCGCAGGGGGTATCCGTGCCAGTCTATGCTGAGGAAGAGCCGACGCATATCGGGGTTGCCGATGAATATGATGCCGAAGAAGTCGTAGACCTCGCGTTCGTACAGCCCGGCGATGTGCCACAGGTCGGCAACGGAGTGCAGCATAGGCTTTTCGCGGTCTGTGGTGGAGGCCTTGATGGCTATCATGTTGTTGTGGCGCGTTGACTTCAGGTAGTATACGCATCCGAGGCTGTCTTTCCAGTCCATTCCGACAATGGTGACGAGGTAGTCCATGGCGAAAGAATCGTCATCGCGGAGCGTCTGTGCCAGGGCGTGCAGTTGTGCATCGCCGATTGTTACCGTCAGGACGTTGTCCACGGTTTCAAAGGTCGCTTGTGGAAATAGTTGGGCTATCTTGCCCTGCATATCTGTCATAATGTATATATGTGCTTTGTGATATGTTCGGTGTTGAGGCTTGTGCGCGTCTTAAGCGTCTACGGGGTGCTCGTCAAGGAATTTATTGCGTTTCTCCTGACGGTTGACGCCGCCGAAGAATCTTTCGACCTTAATCTTGCGGGACAGCTGCATGATGCCGTAAATCATTGCCTCGGGGCGTGGAGGACATCCGGGGACGAATACGTCTACGGGTACGATTTCCTCGATGCCTTTGGCTACGTGGTAGCTTTTGCGGAATGGTCCGCCTGAGATGGCACAGCTGCCACAGGCAATGACGTATTTGGGCTCGGCCAGTTGGTCGTAGAGGCGTCGGAATACGGGCACCATACGGTTGACGATGGTGCCGGCCACCATCATGAAGTCGGCTTGACGTGGTGAGGCACGTGCCACTTCCCAGCCAAAGCGTGCCATGTCAAAGCGCGCCGCTCCGAGCGACACAAATTCGATGCCGCAGCAACTGGTGGCGAAGGTGAGCGGCCAGATGGAGTTGGAACGCCCCCAGTTGATGAGTTTGTCAAAGGCTCCGACGATGACGTTGGTGCCCGATTCGCGAAGCTCCTGTACGAGCTTCTCGATGTATTCGTTGTCCTTGAATGCCTCGTAGGGCATGCTTTTTGTCGTTACTTTTTCCATGTAAGAGCTCCTTTCCGCCAGGCGTAAGCAAGGCCCAGCACCAAAATGCCGAAGAATACTGCGATTGCGGTGATGCTTGCTGTGCCCATGGAACGCATGGTAGCGGCCCAGGGGAACAAGAAGACGGTTTCAACGTCAAACATCAAAAACAAGATGGCGAAGAGATAGTAGCCCACGTGGAATTGGGCCATGGATTCGCCGCGTGTGGGGATGCCGCATTCGTATGGCTCGCTTTTTTGCGGGTTGAAAGACCGCGGCGAGATAAGTCCGGCAATCCACATTGCCAGTGCCACCAGTGCGACGCCGGTGAGGGCGGCGGTGACGGCCAACAGCGCGTTGTTCGTGATTCCGAAGATGGATAACAGTGTCATATAGTAAAATGCTAATTTTTACACGTTTAAACATGGACTTAGGGCCGCGAAGACGCGGCAAGCCCACTTTTTGGGGGCAAAGGTAATGAAAATTTGTCAAATGTCGGGTACTTGCGCACGCATTTTTTCAGGGTGGTTGTATGTATGTCGGATAAGGGGCGGTATGTCCGGAATAAAAAGATGAGAATTTATTGTGTATTCATATTGAGCACAGGGTTGGTAGTAGTGATATATCGCGTCCGCGCTATTGAGGTTTTTTACGATGTGTCCGTGATCGATGGTGGTTGATGGGATGACGAAGGCGTGGGTGCAATGTTTTACGTCTCTACAGTAGCGTTTGGGAGGGGGTCGCACTACGTTTTTTTGCCTTGACAGGGTGTTCCCTAAAAACAGATTTTCAAATTTTCAAAATAATAGCTGATTGCAGGCCGAAAACAAATTTATGTCTGAAGCTGCTGTCGAAGTCGGAATGTATTGACCTACAAACATGTATTGACTAATGGCGAAGATTTTGTTAAATTTAATAATGTGAAAGATGTCGAAGTACGCAATAAACGGCACTTGTGGTCACATAGTCTGCAAGAAAAAAATCATATTTAACACAAATTAACACGGGGGGGGGTAAAAGTTTAAGAATATATGCATAAATTTGCAGGCGTAAAAAAACGAACAAAGAAGCTTATCCAAGGCGTTAAAAAGCTGCAAACGCCTTAATATATTGTCAGTCACACCGACAAATTATTGATCAGCCACAGATAAATCTGTGCTTCCAATACAAAATATTTGTTAGTCAACTGATTACGAAAATGGATACATGTCCACAGAGTTTAACGTAATAGCGATAAAAGCGAATTACTTTTAAACCCCGGTGTGGTACTCCAAACGTAACATCGCTGCCAATGGCAGACGAAAGTCGGACAATAGCGGTCGTAGAGGCGAGCCGAGTTGCAATAGCCGAGTCATACGGCATTGACCGCGGCCGGCAAAGACAAGGTCACTATGGACCCCCTTACATACGACAATGAAGGTCGTTGTGGAAAAGAAAGATTGAAAACAATAATAAAGATTGAAAAACAATAATATAGATACGTGAATAACAAAAAACAGATTCTTGTCAGCATTCTTAGGTAACATATAGGCACTGACATTGACTCAAAACAGACAAAGACGATAAACCCAAAACGATATAGTATGATTACATCAATTCGATTGTTTACCGTATTCACAATGATGCTTGTGGCGTTGGTATGCCGCGGGCAACAAGATATGAGAGGCGTTGCCATAGAGTTTCGCGCGGGCAAGGCCACAATTGACACTACTTTTCGCAACAATGCGCAAGGTGTACGACAGCTGCGACAGCTGGCGGCGGATGTGGCGCGTGATTCCAACTATCGGTTGACGTCTCTCACCTTGGGTGGATATGCCTCTCCCGAAGGCAGTTACCAATTGAATAAGCGCTTGGCGCGACAGCGTTGTGATGCTTTGCGAGCACTTATAGACGAGCAACTCTCTGTTCCTGATAGCATAGTGCGCTACACCATGGACTCATACATTCCTTGGGATCAGATGGAAATGATGGTGCGCAACTCGAACATTGAGGACAAGGATAGCATTATTGCGGCTCTGCGTGCCGACAGCACTATGGTGCGCTACGGCAACAGCGCCACTATTGACGGACGAGCCAAGGCCATAGAACGTAGTCGCGGTACGGATGCTTGGCATCGTTTGCAGCGAGCCATATTCCCACGTATGCGTCTGGCTACGGCGGTATTTATCACGCGTCGCATCACCCCGGCACCCGAAGTGGGACGCCTTGCCACGCGTCCGGCTATGTCGTTCGATACCCTGCCCGAGCCGGAGCCTGTTCCCGAGCCGGAGCCGATCCTCGAACCCGAACCGGAGCCTGCCCCGGTGGTCGAATCGCTGGATTCCGATACATTACAGAATATCTTTGTCAAGACCAATCTCGTGGGGTGGGGCTTGATAATGACCAATATAGCAGCCGAATATCAATGGAACGACCGGTGGAGCGTGACACTGCCGCTGTATTACAGCGCGTGGAATTACTTTAAGGGTACGCGCAAATACCGCACCTTTGTGGTACAGCCCGAAATACGCTACTGGTTCAACGAGCACGTGTATGCCGGGGTGCACCTCGGCTTGGCATACTACAACTATGCCAAGGACGGCGAGTGGCGCTATCAAGACCACAACGGCAGTACCCCGGCCTTGGGCGGAGGCATCGGTGGCGGATGGCGTACGGCTCTGTCCAAAGATCGGCATTGGTGGCTGGAACTGACCGCCGGCATCGGTGTCTATAGGCTGCATTACGATGTGTTCCATAATTATCACAACGGACTTGTCGTGGACGAGCGGCGTCGCACATTCTTCGGAGTGGATAATGTCGCTGTGACCATAGCCTACCGTTTTGATATAAAGCGTAACAGACGATGAAAAAGCTGAGAAACACAATAGCTTTTGTGATTGCGGCTTTGGCCGTGATGATGGCCTCGTGCGATGTCCATGAGTTTCCCGAACAGGGCGAGGGCACGGATGTCGAACTTGTGCTTGATTTTACCGGCAATATGAATATGGACTTCTATAAGTATGTCGATTATCTGAGCCGTGATGTAGACGGTTTGTCATACGACATACGTTATGTAGTCAATGTTTATCCCGTTGTCGATGAAAGTCGCAACAACAATCGCGGGGGACGTAGCGCTATAGCCAGCTACGTCTTCACCAAAAGTGATATTACCGACCTCAATTACACGGTGCCTCTCAAGTTGCCTGCCGGCAACTACCGCTTCCTGGTATGGGCTGACTACGTGGCCGCCGGCACCGAGGACAACCTCCATTACGACCCTTCCGATTTTGAAGAAATCATCTTGACCAAGCGCGAAGGTTACATCGGCAATACCGATGCACGCGACGGCTTTAGAGGCGAGCAGGTTGCAGAGATATATGCCAATACAGAGTATATCAACAACACCACCGGCAGCGGAGTGTCCAATCGCATCGTTGTTGAGATGAAGCGCCCCATGGCCAAGTTCAAGTTCCAAGCCACGGACGTGGTCAAGTTTCTTGAAGAAGAAGCACGACGAGCTGCCGCACGCGGAGATGCCGACCCCAATGCCGCCGAAGCCGAAAAAGACAAAGACGCCGAGACCGGCGGCAGCAAGGGCTCTGACAGCAAAAGTCCTACGGATTCGTCATCGGCACAGGACGCCTACGGACGCATCAATACCGGCGACTACCGCGTGCTGTTCCGCTATTCGGGATTTGTGCCCTGTTCGTTCAATATGTTTACCAATCGTCCTGCCGATGCATGGACCGGATTGACTTTTGAGGGGCGCATGACCCAGCTGGACAAGGACAATGCCGAACTTGGCTTTGACTATGTCTTTGTCAACGGGCATGAATCTTCCGTCACGGTATCCGTGGAGATATACGACCGCGACGGTACATTGCTGTCTCGCAGCCAGCCGATATCCGTTCCATTGGTACGCAATAAGGTTACTATTGTCCGTGGTAAATTCTTGACCGTTAAGGCCGAAGGCGGAGTGTCTATAGACGCCGACTTCGACGGCGAATACAACTATGAGTATCGTTGAATTTCGGCGAGATAATAAGACGGCCCTCAAATATAGAAAATATACAAAAATAAATATTAGAATAAATAGCAATTAATCAAACGATTATGAAAAAGTACTTTTTTTCATCACTTGCACTTGTGGCAATGATGTTTGCAGGTACGTCCTGCTCCTCTGAGGAAGTGGCACCCGTGACGGGCGAAAGCGCAGTCACGCTGTCGGTAACCCTTCCCGATGGTATCCAATCGCGTGCGTTCGGTGACGGCACCACCGCGCAGAAGTTGCAGATGCTCGTCTTGGACGGCGAGACGGCCCTGCCCGTGTTCACAGGCGCCGATCCCACCGTTCTGTCCACCGACATCAATCTGACCAAGCAGGTGACCCTGCGTCTTGCCGCCGGTAA
>ERZ779851.93-NODE-93-length-84588-cov-3.940757_pt1 | contig 84588 bp, 67 predicted proteins | sample MGYA00511094_ERZ779851 | MGnify/ENA primary metagenome ERZ779851 (study PRJEB29588, sample SAMEA2155512) | human gut metagenome | biome: human gut; feature: human-associated habitat; material: faeces | place: Denmark | collected 2008/2010 ...
TGCCTGGTGATAACGTAGAAATGACAATCGAATTGATTCACCCAATCGCTATGAGCCAGGGTCTTACATTCGCTATCCGCGAAGGTGGACGTACAGTAGGATCTGGTCGTGTTGCTACAATCATCGAGTAATAACGAAAATACGTTATTTCAGAGATATTGTAATTGGATTTTGCAACAAAATTGCAACAAATTTGTTTGTAATAATGCGTGATAATGCTGAAATATGCATGTTTCACAGCATATGGTGAGTTCAATTTCATAAGATTTTGTACCTTAGGGCACTTTCCTAGTAGTTTAGGAAAGTGCCTTTTTTGTGTTATGGAAATCAGGCAAAGATTGGAGGTGAAATATATGTTAAAAGTAAGATTATCTGGCACCAAAAAGGAACTTCGCTGGTTTTTAAAGAAAATGCAGCGAGATTGCCGGTGGCAGGTAAGAAATATTTCAAATTTTAGTTCTATAGAAAGAACGAATGGAAAGTATAAACGCTTATATGTAGATGTTTATCGAAATGAAAAATAACCAAAAAAATACGGAGGGTCAGAATTATGTGTAAAGTAATCGCCATATGCAATCAAAAAGGTGGTGTATCCAAGACTACCACAACAGTAAATCTTGGAGTTGGTTTAGTAAGAGAAGGAAAGAAAGTGCTTGTCATTGACGCAGATCCACAAGGAAATCTGTCGCAAAGCCTTGGAATTGAAAATCCAGATGAACTGGAGATTGCACTTCCAAGTATCATGGAGCAGATTATCATGGATAAGGATGTGGATGTGACAAAAGGAATTATTCACCATGAAGAAGGAGTTGACCTTATGCCATGCAACATTGACTTGTCAGGAGTGGATGTTTCTCTTGTAAATGCTATGAGCAGAGAGTTTGTTCTAAAAACATATGTGGAAAACATGAGAGATTTTTATGATTACATTCTCATCGATTGTATGCCGAGTTTAGGAATGATAACGGTCAATTCGCTTACGGCATCGGATCGTGTATTGGTTCCGGTGCAGGCAGCTTATCTTCCGGTAAAAGGCTTGGAGCAGTTAATCACAACCATTTACCGTGTGAAAAAGCATTTGAATCCGCAGATTCAGTTTGAAGGGATTTTGATTTCTATGTTGAATGCGAGAACTAATTATGCCAAAGACATTATGGAACTAATCAAGAAATATTATGGGGAATCCATTCCTATCTTTGAAAGTAAAATACCATTTTCGGTAAAAGCCGCTGAAACATCAGCAGCAGGAGTGAGTATCTTTACATTGGATAAGAAACATCCGGTGGCGCAGGCTTACGAGAAACTGACAAAGGAGGTAATCGCTCATGAGTAGGACAAAGGCTTTAAAAAATGTGAAATTGACGAGTTTTGATGACCTCTTTGGAGGCAAGGTTGTGGAGGAAACTGCAGAAACGGGCGATGTGAAAGAGATACCGTTATCTGAGCTGCATGAGTTTCATAACCACCCGTTTCAGATCCGTTCGGATGAAGAATTGGAAGAGATGATTGAGAGTGTCAGAGAGCATGGAGTGTTGGTGCCGGGAATTGTCCGAAAACGCAAAGAAGGCGGCTATGAGATTATTTCTGGGCATACAAGAAAGCATGTTTGTGAAGTGCTTGGCTTGGAAACCATGCCGGTCTTTGTGAAAGAAATGGATAACGATGAAGCCAGCGTAGTTATGGTAGATTCCAATATTCAGCGGGAAAACATCCGGCCGAGTGAAAAAGCAAAGGCATACAAAATCAAGTATGATGCCATGAAGAATCAGGGCAAGGCAGGAAACAGCCTGAAGATGATGTCCGAGGAAAGTGGCGAAAATTATAAGATGATTCAGCGCTATATATGGCTTGCCAGATTAAGTGATGATCTGTTGGCTTTGGTTGATAACAAGCAGCTTGGATTGGTTCAAGGTGTCAGCTTGTCTGTTCTTCTGGAAGAAGAGCAAGGTATGGTTTATGATGCTATTTGCCGGTATGGGAAGAAAATATCGACCATACAGGCAAATGAGATAAAGAAATTCAGTTTGGAGGGGAAATTAGATGCCGACAGATTGGAAGAGTATCTTTTTTCGGTTCCCAAGCAGAAAAAGAAAAAAGAAATTACTCTGAGAAATGAACGGCTGTCAGAGTATTTTGAGGAAGAAACCACAGAAGAGGAAATGATGAAAATCATTTTAGAGTTATTGGATGAATGGAAACAAAAGAGAGGAGGCGGACAAAATGAATAAGATTATTTTACTGGGAAATGTGACGAGAAATCCAAAAACTACAAGAAAGAAAAGTGAGGATGGAACGGACATTGTTATTACCAAATTTGATCTTGCGGTCAATCGAAAGACAAAGCAGAAGTCAAATGCGGATGCGGATTTCTTTCATTGCACCTCATTTGGAAAGCAGGCGGAATTTGTCGAGAGATATTTTCACAGTGGCTCTCGTGTATTGGTTATTGGGCGGGTACAGAACAATAATTATACAACCAAAGAGGGAAGCAAGGTTTATGGATTCAGTATCATTACAGAAGAGGTTGAGTTTGCACAGAAGAAAGGTGCGGAAAAACCGGAAAATAAAGAAAGTGATTTTTCATCTGTTGCAGATGAGGATCAACCATTCGATGGCAGGTAGGTGATATCATGGCAGAGGGTTTCTTCCGAAGTAAAAAGGGTTTTACAGTCGTTCAAAATGAAATAACCAAGGATGTAAACATTTCCTTAAAAGCAAAGGGATTGTATCTTGTCATACAAGCATATATCTCCATGCCGGATAGGAAGTGGACAAAAGAAGATTTTCGCAATTTGACCAAAGAGGGTAAGAAGGCATTTGACAGTGCATGGAAAGAATTAAAAGATTTTGGATACTTGAAAGTTCATTTCATGCCTGATAATGGTGTATGGCGGGCTGAGTATGAGTTGTTAGATGAACCAGATTTGGGACCACATACATTATATCATAGTTGCAATGGAACGGTTTCCAGTAACAACCTGACACGAGCAGAAAAGAAGCGACAGGCGGATTTATCTGTAGAAGAGAATAAACAGGTTTCGCTTGAAAAAATCAGTGATCCAACGGCAGAAAAAGAAGAAAATCACCGTTACCCCCCTTTTGGTACTAACGGTAAAGATGACCGTTACCCCCTTTACGGTAGTAACGCTAACGGTAGCAACGGTAACGGTAGCAACGCAAATGGGGGTAACAATAATAAAGACTATAATATAAATCCTGATATAAAGACTGATCTATCAAATCCTTATCCAGATCAAGATGTTGATACGATGGAAGAGAAATATTCGATGGAGTTCATAGAGCAGCATTATGAGCTGGAACCGAAGTATGTTTCTGCTTCGCAGGAAAAATCCATTAATACGGTTAAGGATGTGCTGTATGATGTTCTGAATACCCAGAAAACGGTGCTGCGGGTAATGGGCGAGGACAAACCGGCTTCAGTTGTGAAAACAAGGCTTTTGAAATTGGATCGGATGGATATTGATTATGCGATTGACCAATATCAAAAACAGGTGACGAAGGTACATAACCATAAGGCATATATGCTGACCGTGCTTTATCAGGCAAAATTGCAGGGGGAACTGGATATCAGTAACCGTGTGATGTATGATTTTTATGGAGCAGGTAGAAAAGTTAATGGCATAGGAGGTGGAGCGGATGGATAAAAAGAGTGAGCATGTCAGAATTCCGGTATTACTTCGGATTAATAATCCGAGGCATCAATTCGTTTATAACATTTTGGAAAATGTGGAGAACAGAAGTGCCTACATACGAGAGGCTGTGATCTACTATTACAGACATAATGGCATATCGACGGAGGAAGATAACATTCTGGAGGACATCCGGAAGGTAGTAAAAGAGTGCAACAGCCAGCTTTTAAATGAATTGGACAAGCGAATGGAAAGTAAGAATTCCATTGATTATAAAAAACTCAAAAATATGTTTTAACGAACAGGCAAATACAGTATAATAAAAATTGCCAGGAATGACTGGCGTACAGTGAAAGGCGTGTGATTGATATGAAAAAGATGGTAAGAGCATTGATTTTGGTTATTGTATGTGTGATGATGACAGCACCGGGAGCGGAAATTCAGGCGAAGACGAAGAAAATTTCACTGGTTCTGAATGGCAGAAAACAGAGAACAGTAACCATTTCTAACTCGGATAAAAAATCCGAGATGAAGATCAAGGTTTCAAAGAAATCTGTGGTGAAGGTGAAGCGGATTAAAAAGTCCCCAAAAATCCGATTTACGGCGAAGAAGAAAGGAACGGCAAAGGTTACGGTTTGCTGGAAGAATAAGAAGAGGAAAAAGAAAACAAGTGTTTACTTGGTTAAAGTTTCTGAAAAGCAGAAAAAAGCAACAAAGAAAACTCTTACAGCCAAGGAGAATGCCATGCGGGTATTTCGGAAGCAGAATGAGTATAGAACCGCCGCGGGTGTCGGAAAACTGGAGTGGTCAGATGAATTGTATGATTTTCTTATCTATCGCATGAATAAAAGTGGATATGACGAGCATAAGAATCTGAATGTGGATATTCAAGACTATTTTGGGTTATATGCCAGTTATGAAAACCTCGTTTTTTCAGAAAACATGCTTACTAGCGGAAGTGATTCACCGACTGATGTGATGGGACGATGGACAAAAAGCAGCGCACATAAAAGAAATTATTTGGATGCTGATCATAAGTATGGAGCAATTGCAAAGGTAAGTACCATGTGGTTTGCTATTTTCTGGGATGGAGAGAAAAGGGATTTGGAGAATTGGCGGAATTATAAACTGAAAATGTATTCTGTGAAACGGTTTGATACAAGCACAAATAGCTTTTTGCAAAACTGCAAGATTGCTTATTATGATGTGGCGGACAAAAAGAATCGTTTTTCTACGACGATTGGTGAAACAAAGTACAAAAATATAGTACTTGAAGTTGGAAAAACGTATCGTTTTTATGAGACGGCAACGGATGGAACCTATCAAAAAGCAAATCCGGTCAGTGTAACAGTAGAAGAAAATGTTTCGGGAGAAATCATTCTTTCGAATTAAGAATAAATCGATACAAGTAAATATTTTTTGAGAAAAGTCTTTTAGTAAAACTAGAAGGCTTTTTTCTTTTGCCAGGAAGGAGGCGATGAAAATGGGAAGAGCACCACCAGAGAAAAGTAGAAAATCAATCATAATAAAAGATCAGGAGAGGAAAAAAATGAAGATAAAAATCAGAACAAAACGAATCATAGCAGGAATGCTGGCATTGTTTATGCTGTTTGGTTCCATACCATTTAACAGTATATCAGTACAGGCGGCGACAGGAAATGTAAAGGTGGATTCCCTTGGTAAAAAAGGAAGTGTCAGTTATGGCTCAAAGACCAAGAGTGGCACGTGGTTCCAAATGAAAGTGGCGGGGAAAAAGGCTTTTTGCTTAAGTCTTGGAAAAACATGCCATACAGGGAATACCTATGAGAGTACAGAAACCTATAAGTGGGATCAGAATACCGGTGGAGAGAGGCATGGCTATTATGCTAAGATAATTCGCTGGTATGTGAATGACAAGAAGCGAAGCAAAAAGGCTTTTATCATGAGTCAGGCATTGATGTGGTCTGTTTCTGAAGACCGTACATCGGAGACACAGTTAAAAGATGTCATAAAGCAGGTAAAGAGTAACACCGGTTATTGGAACGATAAAACGGTAGACAGTTTATATGATTCCATTTTTAAACCAAGTGGAAGCTGGACAGCAGAAGCAACCTACTGGAAAAAACAAGGAAGCAACAAATCGTATCAGACACTTATTACAGTTGACGCGGATGAAACAACACATGCTTATTCACCGAAGTTTGTCAGTAAGGATGAATATTACCGCCAGAGAATTACGGTCAAAAAAGTAGATGAAGATGGAAAAGGTCTTCCTGGAATTCAGTTTACTTTGGATGCAAAAAACATTGATGAATTGTATTCCTTTGAAGTGACAGACCGTGATGGAACAGATTTAGGGACTGCCGACACGAATAATGACACAGAATTTTCCATAACAGGATATACCAGAAACTCCGGAAGAATTGCATGGAGAATGACTTATTATATATCCACGCAGGATTATATGTATTTTCTAGATGATCAGTTGAAAGCAATGTCAGCAGAAGAGAAAAAAGCAGCGAAGAAAGTTTTAACGGATGATTATGAACTGGATGAGGGCGTTGATTTTGGAAAGAATATGACAAAAGCAGAAGCCGAGAAGCTGATGAACGATGACTTAAATGCCATCAAAGAATCCATTTCCAACAGTTATACTCTTACCGAGAACAGTACAGGAGAAAATAAAAATATTGTTCTTGACCCGGTTTATGCAAAAGGTGTTGATATCACACTTGGTAAAAATGACAGCTGGTATCGTAATGCAGATGGCAGCTGGCCGGACATGCAGGTTGAAATTCATTCGGATTACGAAAAGGCATATCAGGCAGGTGTGACAAACAAGTATAAGAAAGCAAGTATCCGCATTGAAAAGTATGATGGGTATTCTGCGGATGGTAATGCCCATGGAGAGGCAGACCTTGACGGAGCCAAATTTCAGCTTTATGCAGATGCAGCATGTCAGACGAAAGCAACCGTATATGATGCTTCCGGTAATGCTAAAACTGCCGGAGAGTATACCATCAAAGATAAGAAATGCACTACCGATTATCTGAGAAGCGGTGTGAAATATTATCTGAAGGAAACGGCTGCACCGAAAGGATATGTGCTTAGTGATGTGGTAAAAGAAATCCAGGTGGATGCTTCTGCTGAAGCAAATGAATTTACGATAGAGTTGAAAACAGAAAAATATCCTAATACACCGATTCTTGGAAAAGTTGCTATTCAAAAGTATTATTCGGATGTGGATACCGGATTGCTTGAGCCTGAGGCAAATACTACGTTCCAGGTGTATTTGAAGGATAAGGGAAGTTATGATCATTGTACGGATTATGAACGTGCGACAATCAAGACTGACTGTAATGGTTATGCCGTAACAGGAAATCTGTATTATGGAACATATGTTGTACATCAGGTGGATTCCGGTGATGTAGATGCCATCCATGTGAATGATTTTGAAGTGGCGGTAACAGAGAATGGAAAAGTGTATACCTATCCCCTCAATAACAAATTGTTTAAAGCCTATTTGAAAATCTTGAAAAAAGATAAACAGACAGAAAAGCAGGTGCTGAAGCCGGGAACTGCTTATCAGATTTACAAGGTAACAGAGGATGGCGAGGAACTGGTTAAACAAAGTTACAGCAATGGAAACCAGATGAAAACCATAGATACCTTTATAACGGATGAATCCGGCGAGATTATGACGGTGAAGCCGCTTCGCTCTGCAAGGTATCGTATTTATGAGGTGGATTCTGCAAATGGACTTCATATCACAGAAAAGTTTATTGAAGTTGTAATTAACAGCAAGGCAGACAATTACGAATCTTATGTTGACGAAGACGGCAATACACATGCGGTTATCACCGTAACTTATACAAACGAAGAAACATACGGAAAACTCTCTGTTTCCAAAACCGGTCAGATGCTGATGGGATGGGATAAAGATAAGAAAGAGTTTGTGTATGAGAATAAAACTTTGAAAGGTGCCAAGTTTGAAATCTATGCAGATGGTGATATTGCCACACAAGATAATCAGGGAGATACATGGTTTCGAGACGGGGATAAGGTTGCCACAATCATCACCGGAGACAAGGTAGAGTTCACATCGGATTGTAAAGGAATCTGTAATTATTCGGTAGATGATAAAGAGGTTGTGCATCTTACACTTCCTTTGGGAAAATACAAAGTAAAAGAAGTAAAAACATTGTATGGCTATGTGTTTCCGGAAAAGAATGAATGGAATCTGGAGTTTACATGGAAAAATGGCAGGGATGAATTTGTTCTCAACTCCACTTCTGATACCAATGATAAAGGTGAGTTAAATCTGCATAATAAGCTGGCACGACCACAGATACAGTTGTTGAAAGAAGATGCAGACACGAAGCAGCCAATCCGTGGTGCTGTATTTGGTTTGTATACGAAACATGATATTTTCAATGTAGACGGCGAGAAAATTGTAGATGCAGGAACAGAGCTTACCACACTTACGACAGAGGCAGATGGTTCTGTTACTTCGGATATGATGCTGCCGCTTATGGATGAAGCCGACACAGAGAGTGGCAGTGCAGAGAGTGTGAGTGGTTCTGCTGTATCAGTTGAAGCCGGTTCACAGGAAAAGGCGGGAACGAAAACGCTTAATTCAGGAGAATACTATCTGAAGGAATTGTCTGTTTCAGACAGTTATTATCTGGATCAGACAGAGATACCGGTAAAACTGACTTATAAGGATGAAAAGACTCCGGTTATTTATGCACAATATGTAAAATCCAATAAGCAGACAACCAATGAGATTGACAAGTTATCGGTAGCCGATTCTAAAGAACTTGCAGGCTGCAATCTCAGGATTACAGATGGGGCAGGAAAGGAGGTTATTTCCTGGACTTCTGGCAATAGGGACTCGGTGAAAGTATCGGTAACACCAGAAGATGGTTATCAGAATTTGAAGTATTCTTTTGACGAAAACGGAAATCTTCATGTGGGTGGACTTTTCCATGATAAGGAATATACGTTGACAGAAACAAAGCCAGCGAATGGTTATGTGACTGCGGAAGCTATTACCTATATGCTTAAGCAGAAGGTGGCAGAGGACGGAACGGTGACTTCTGTGGTAAACATCAAACAAAAGGACGGTACATATCTGGAGCAGGAAGACGACAAGACGGTTATGAAAGATGGCCAGACACATATCCAGCTTTTGAAGCTGGACAAAAAGACTGGACAGGCTCTTGGTGGTGCTAAATTTATTGTCATGGATTCCAAAGGAAATGAAGTAATGGAATTTGTTACCAAAGATGATGCGTATGACATCACGGGAAAACTGGTCGTTGGGGAAACCTATACGTTCAAGGAAACTTCAGCACCTTCAGGGTATCGTCTTGCTAAGCCCGTAAAGGTAACGATTAAAGATACCGGTGATGTGCAGAAGGTAACAGTAAAGGATGAACCGATTCCGGATGTGCCGGAGCCACCACAGACTGGTGGAATGATGCCGATTATTCCGATGGCGGCAGGGGTACTGTTTGCAGCTAGTGCTGCAGTATATGTCTTTCGGAAGAGAAAATCTGTGGAAAAATAAAAGCATATTAAGGAACTGAAACTTTCCATAGGTTTTCATATGAGTTGTAAAAGAGATAAATTCGTTTTATCATGTTGAATACACAGATCTTGCATTCAAACTGCCAAAGGTGATTGGAGAGTGTAGCAGATACACCATTAGGCAGAGTATGTTCCTTATGATCGGATAGCACCTTATATGATTTGATGTTAAAGATCTGGTATTCACCATCTTCATCGGCGATACGAATTTTTAGTGGAATGATGGTACCATCTGTTTTATGCTGACAGATAACATCAGCTAAAGTATAGTTTTCGCGGATTGCACTCATTATCAGAACCTCCTTTGTTTTTATATTATAGAACAAATGTTTGCGTTTGAGAAGAGGTAACTTATTACAATTTGTTATATGTTTACTTTTTATGTTGAAGCGTAGCGAGTGTTTTGGTATAATTTGGGTGAGAAAGAAGTGAAAAAAGCATAAGGGAAATTAATATCTCTTGGCTTTTGGGTAAAAAGAAATTGTAAAATCGGAATTTTACGGCTCTTAACTTATGGGTATAAAGTGCCGATATTACAGATATAGAAACGGATTTCTTTAATCAATTTCAAGGAGGATGATATCATGATTAGAGCAACTAATTTAACACAAGTAACAGAGTATTATAAGAATAATACAGTTAGTAAGCAAAATAGCACAGAGAAAACGAAGGATGCGCAGGCAAATGCTGCGAAAATTAAATCCAGCGAAGATAAGTTGTCTTCTAAGGCACAGAAATATTTAGAAACATTGCGTAAGGATAACGCAGATTTTGATTTTATTATTGCTGATAAGGGCGATGATTTTAGAGGATTGGTAGACCAAAGTGATAAGGAATTTACAGTTGTATTTTCGAGTGCTGAGCTTGAAAGAATGGCATCTGATGAGAAATACGCACAAGAGAAGTTATCTATGGTAAAAACAGCGGTTGTAATGTCGGATAAAATCAATGAACAGTTTGGTTTTGAACGTGCGTGGGGAAAGACAGAAAATAATGGAACTGTATTAAGTAAGCTAACTATGTCCTTTGATGATAGTGGAAAAATGACGTTATTTGCTGATTTGGAGAAGATTACAGAAAAGCAACAAGAATGGCTGGAAGAATTAAAAGAAAAACGTGCAGAAGAAAAACAGCAGGAAAAGAAGGATTTAACTGTTAAGCGTACTACCATTCAGGCAAATTCAGAAGAAGAATTGATTGAAAAGATTTCTGAACTGGATTGGAGTAAGATAGCTGAAGAAAAAGCGACACAGGGCATGAAGTTCGATACCACTATTTAATCGGTAGCATTAACCGGGAATTGGAGGTGTGCTATGATTGCAGGTACAATACGAAACGCTGTGAATCAGATGCAGTTAGTAAATGATTGGAAGCAAAAGAAGGCTACCGGGAATGTTGTAAAGAAACAAGAGGGTATGACTGTAACAAGCCAGGAAGAAAATATGATTCAGCATTTCCAAGAGCAACTTGAGCGAGATAAAGAAAGTTCCGCATATAGTCAGATTTATAATAAGATTGCAAGTGGTCAAGAATTAACCGCTTCGGAAGAAGATGCTATTCGCCAGAAAGACCCTAAAGCCTATATGGAATATAAAGCTGCAAGAATGGAACAAGAAGCTTATGAGCGTAGATTGAAAAACTGTAAAACAAAAGAAGAAGCTCAAAGACTTCAAGTAAATGAAATGAACGGTAATTTAGCGGAACTAAAAAGTATCGTGAATAATCCGAATATTCCAAAGAGCGAAAAGCTTAAGGAAGCTCAACGTATTATGGGAAATACCTTTAGAGCAGTAGAAACATTTACGAAGTTTGTAAAGAGTGCGGAATTTAAGGATTTGCCTACAGAAGAGGATATTGTTGAGGCTTCTAAGTCAGAAACATCGGTTGTAGAGGAATTAACAGATGCTGAAACATTTGAACAATCAAGCGATTCCTTAATATCTCAGACAACAGATTCCGTAGATGATGATGCAAAAATAATAGATGATTCGAAGCCGGATGCTCAATTAGAAGAGGTTCATCAGATTGAAAAGGATGTTATGGAGGAAATGAAGGACATCGAAATAAAGCATTTTGGTGAGAAGAAATCATCTGTGAGAATAGATATTACGGTATAGAAAATGTCTGCGTGAAATTCCAGTTTGTAGATGCAAATACATAGTAAAAAGGACAATTATGAACCAACTAAATAACATTTCAACCCCAAAGGGAAGAAAAGTATTTTCAAGAAGAATACTTTTCTTCTTTTTTTTTACTTTAGCAGTCATTGCTTTGGCTCTGGGACTTTGGTTAAAAAGAACCATGGATCAGGAGATCAAGCAGGACAACATAGAAAAAGAGATTACCACGGAGAAAGAAAAGGATGGCGTACGGAACCTCCACAAAAAGTATAAAGATATGATCGGGTGGCTAGAAATCAAAGACACCGGCTTTTCTTATCCGGTTATGCAGACAGGTATCAAAGGTCATCATGAAGGTGACTGGCAGTATTATCTTCACCGGGATGTGCATGGTGATTACAGCTTTTATGGGACACCGTTTTTAGATGTCCGCTGTAAGACAGACAGTGACAATCTTATCATTTACGGTCACAACATCAACGGGAGACGGTACTTTGGCTATCTGAAAAATTTCCGAGAGGAAACATTTTTTAAGGAACATCCCGTGTTTTCGCTTACTCCGGCAGAGGGAAAGAAGCAGGACTATCACATCGTTTCGGTATTGGAGACGGACAAATATGCAGATTACTATTCTTTTACGGATTACGGAAATGAGAAGGATTATTACGGGATGGTAGAGAAAATCCTAAGTCATAGCAAGTTTCAGAGTGAAGCGGCAAAGAAGATGAAAAAGGAAATGGATGAAAGTGATGCAGAGACATTCTTTCGGAAATATAAGTTTGTAACGCTTTCCACTTGCCGGACGATGGATGGGAAAGATAAGCGGCTTATGGTAATCGGCTGCAGGAAACGATAACAGGAAGTAAGGAGGACAACAATGCATAAGGAATTAGAGGTTATGAAACCCCGTTGCAATGGATTATGGAAACGGGGTGCAGGAACGGCAGCATTGATCTATTTTTGGATACTGACAAATGTGCCGGTTGCAGCACTGGCGAAAAGTGAAAAAGGAAAGAGTGATGCAACAGATACCGGAGTGACGGAAGTTACGGACGGCATCAATGTAATCAAGGACTTGGTTCTTGGCTGTGTTGGTGGAGTTGGCGTGATTTTTCTTGCCTGGGGACTGTTAGACTTTGGTACCGGGTATTCGGCACATGATACAACACAGCAGAGTCAGGCAATTAAAAAAGTAATCGGTGGTCTGGTTATGATTGCAGTTCCGGCAATTCTGAAACTACTGGGTGTTTCGTAATGAAGACTTGGAATCCTGAAAGGAGGTGATGACGGTGGGATTGTGGGATTCTGTAACGGGATTTTTCTCAGATTTAGGAGATTTCTTTAGTGGTAAAGACTTTTTTGAAGCTGCCGGGTACGCATGGAATGACATGATGAAACTGGCAGCCGATGTTTTGACGAAAAATCCATCTTCCGGCACCTACAAAGATGTCTGGGAAAATATATCAACGATCTATACCACCTTAAATGTAGTTGCAGTTTCATTGCTCTGCATTTTTTTCTTGTATGGATTTTGCAGGGACAGCTGCGACTTACATGCAGATCTGACATTTGAACGAACGATAAAAATGTTCATTCGGTTGATTATAACCTCAAATGTAATGAGCATGGCGCTAAGTTATATGCCGAAGTTTTTTGCATGGGGCAAGAACCTGACCTCTGCAATTTTGGGAGAAAACAAACTGTCAATGATTTATGACTTTGATGGCGTAAAGGTGTATGAAAATATATCCAGTGCAGACTTTGGAACGATGACCGCTTTTTTGACAAGCATCCTGTTTTTCTTATTTACCGTCGTGTGCGGATTTATCGTGGTGCTGACAGTGTTAAATCGTATTCTAAAGATTTATATGATTGCTCCGTTTGCAGGTGTGGCATTGTCTACTCTTGCAGCAGGAGGTCAGACGGCAAATGTGGGTTATTCCTATATACGCACCTTTTTTGGATATGTGTTTTCTGCGCTGCTTATTGCAGTTGTGATTGTCATCAGTGCAAGTTTTATCAATACCGTTGCAATCGACACGGATAATGCAATCATCCGGCTGTTGGAGTATTGCTTGAAAATGGGTGTCATTTCATCTTCGGTAAAGATGTCGGATAGCGTCATGCAGAAAGCATTTAATTTATAGAAATGGGGGAGAACAATGACAAAAACAATCAATCCGGATGTGGCTGCCTTTAAGGAAGATTTCTTTAAGGGATTGTCTTTCAGGGAGTGTGTATTCGGAGCAAGTGCACTGCTAACAGGAGTGGGAGGAATCCTGCTTCTGCATTTTTACTTTGGCGTAGGAATCAATACAGCTATTACATTGTGTATGCCGGTAATCGGTATCATCGGGCTGTGTGGATTTTACCATAAAAACGGACTGACATTGGCTCAGCTTGTGAGAAGGAGTATAAAGCTCATGTTTCAAAAGCCCTATGTCTATGAAACAAGAAATCAGTGAAAGGAATTGGAGGTACAGACAAATGGAAGTAGAAAAAAACGAAGAAAGAAATGATGAGAAAATGAGGATGGATATTGAAAGGAATACAGACAGTGAAAAAAGGCTGATGGGGTACATAACCGCTATTGCGGAAAGCCGGGATCAGTAACAGCAGCGTTTGGACATTATGTCCAAACAGAAGCAGGTGCAGGAGGAAAAAGGAATGACGAAATATATAAAAATCTCTGTATTAGCACGAGAGACAGCAAAGAAAGTCTGTCGTGGCAGAGAGCAGTGGATTCGATACCTTGATGTTGCGTCAAGGTTATATAAGTATCCCTTTGAGGACCAGCTACTCATCTATGCACAGCGACCGGACGCAACTGCCTGTGCCTCGCTTGAAATGTGGAATGAGAGGATGTTTTGCTGGGTAAACCGGGGAGCAAAAGGAATTGCCCTTATTGATGGGGAAAGTGAAAGACCAAAACTTCGATATGTCTTTGATGTGTCCGATGTTCATAAGGCAAGACGGATTGGTAAAGATCCGTTTATCTGGCATTTGAGGGAAGAGCATAAAGAAGTGGTTCTTGCCGAACTGGAGCACATTTATGGCAGTACCAATGATGCCCTTCCTTTTGAAAACCGTATTTATGAGATTGCCGAAAGAATAGCGGAAGATTTTTATGAGGAAGCGGTCGATGAGGTGATCGATGAAGCGGCAAACAGTTTCCTGGAAGATCTGGATGGGGATGCAGTTGCTGTCCGGTTTCGGGAAATGCTGGTGCAAAGTGTAAGCTATACCATCTTGAAGCGATGTGGATGTGATATGACAGAGTTTGCTGATGATTTGACCTTTGATTACATCCATGAGTTTAATACACTCAGAACCTTATCGGTGCTTGGCAGTACCACTTCGGAGTTATGTGAACCGGTGCTGATCCGGATTGGCAGAACGATTGCAAGGTATGACAGGGCGTTATTGCAAAATAGAAGATATATAGGAAATTATAATCATACAGAAAGGGCGGTGGCAGGGCATGAATCTGACATACGAAAGGAACGGAGACTATCGGATTCCGAATCTGATACCTTCGGAGCAGGAAGGAACGTTGCTGACGAAATACGGAGTGTTGCGGAAGAATTATCTGAAAAACCACAGGAGGGGGATTTACACGGGACTTCTTCTGAGCGAAGAACTGATGACACACTGCCTGGAGATACAGGAACAGGCAGAGGAGAGGTTCGAGGTGCTGACACAGAAGTTGTCGAAGAACCAAACCGTGACGGAGGAACTGAAACAGAACAATCCGATGCAGTGGACGAAAGAGATGAACCGGATCTATCAGCAGGCGGAGGAGATCGTTCTAAAGGAACTGGTTTATCAGTAGCAGAGTTAGAGCAGTATGCACCGCCTGCAGGCAGTCCCTATCGACAGATGGATTTATTTTCTCTTATGTCGGAGCAGGTGGGAAATATTGCGATGGCACAGGCAGAAATGCCATCGGACAGATTCCTTTTCGGCACGATAACTGCGGGGCAGATCGAGGAAATTCTTCGCACCGGCGGAGGAAAGGAAAACAGCCGGAAACGAATTTATCATAAGTATCAGACCGGAAAAACACCGGAAGAAATGGCGGATTTTCTTCAGAAAGAATACGGAGAAACCGGCAAAGGATTTCAGCTTGGAGGGGAACAAATATCGGTCTGGTTTAATAAGGATGGGATGTATGCGGCACATGGCACTTCTGCTTTTGAGCATACCGAGGCACATCTTTCATGGAGTGCTGTGGAGTCTGTGATTCGTGGACAGATGAAAGCAGGCAATTATATTGACAGCAACGAAGCATATCTGGCTGACCAGTTTGTAAGAAAAGAGTTAGCCGATATGCTTTTCTTTTATTTCCGGGATTCGGTTGGAACATTTCCAGAAGAACTGGGAATCCGTGGATATAATTATCCGGGGGAACATGAATATATTGTCGATATGTTAACTCAAGAGGATGAAGTCCGAAAGGTGATTGCACAAATGGACAGAACCATTCAAAGAGTAGAAAAAGGCGAACTGGAGTACCGATTCCGGTTAGCAAAAGATCCACAGGAGCTGCGGGATGACCTTGCAGATCTTTTGAATGAAAGAGTTGAGTTCCCGTTATCAGAAGAAGTAAATGTTGTCACGGAAGATTTTATCACCGCAGATGAGATTGATCATACTTTATCAAAAGGTTCCGGCTTTGTTCATGGCAGTTTTCGCATTTATGACTTCTATCATCAGGAGCATACCTTAAAAGAAGCCGCTGATTTTCTGAAAAACGAGTATGGAACCGGAGGTACCAGTCATGCACTGGCAGGTTCGGATCGTAGCTTTAAGGATTATGATGCGAAAGGAATTAAACTTCGTAAAGGCAGTATCATGACACCGGATGCGGAAGTTCTTCTTTCGTGGAATGTCGTGGTAAAACGGATTGAAAAGCTGATGAAAGAGGATCGTTATCTTTCTGCAGAAGACAAGGTAAAGTATGCCCGGTATAAACAGAAGCAGGAACAAAAAGCATTGCAGAAGGCAAAGGAAGAACTGGGAACTGGGGTTGATGAACCGGAAGTTGTTAATGGAGAGGTAGTCGGTAAAGTTGACGAACTGGAAGTTGTTGAAGTAGAACAGAATCAAGAGATTGAAGAGTCAGAGATTCTTTCACAAAATACTGAATTGGTGGATGATATTTCACCACTGGAAGAATCTGTTCCAGTCAGTGAGAGTGATATTTTACAGGAAACAGAAAGCCAGTCTCCAATACAAAATCAGTCGGACATTTCGGCAGAAAACTATGTGATTACCGACATGGAGCTTGGTACCGGCACGGCGAAAGAAAAGTTTTGGAGAAATGTGGAGGCTATTCGTACCCTGAAAATGATCGAATCTGAGGGTAGGATGGCAACCGCTGACGAGCAGGAGGCCTTATCCAAGTATGTCGGCTGGGGAGGTCTTGCAGATGCTTTTGACGAAATCAAGAGTGCCTGGGTAAAGGAGTATGCAGAATTAAAAGATCTGTTATCCGAGGAAGAGTATCTATCCGCAAGAGAAAGTACCCTCAATGCCCATTACACCAGTCCTGTGATTATTCAGGAGATTTACCGGACATTGCAAAGAATGGGATTTACAAAAGGAAATCTTTTAGAGCCTTCGGTGGGAATCGGCAACTTTTTTGGAATGCTGCCGGAGACGATGCGGGAGAGTCATCTGTATGGTGTTGAGCTGGATAGTCTGACAGGACGAATAGCCAGACTACTATATCCGAAAGCCAACATTACCGTGGATGGATATGAGAAAACCACATTTCCGAATGATTTCTTTGATGCTGCCGTTGGCAATGTTCCGTTTGGTCAGTACAAGGTGGCAGATAAGAAATACGATAAATTCAATTTCCTGATCCATGATTACTTCTTTGGAAAAACGTTAGATCAGGTGCGTCCGGGCGGTGTGATTGCTTTTGTCACCAGTAAGGGAACGATGGATAAGGAAAATCCAAAGGTGCGAAAGTACATTGCACAGAGAGCTGAATTATTGGGGGCGGTCAGACTTCCCAATACCGCATTCAAAGCCAATGCCGGAACAGAAGTCACATCGGATATTCTTTTCTTACAGAAGCGTGACCGCATTGTAGACATAGAACCGGACTGGGTGCATCTTTCACAGGATGAGAATGGCATATCCATGAACAGCTATTTTGTGGAACATCCGGAGATGGTTGTTGGCTCGATGGAAATGGTAAGCGGACCGTATGGAATGGAGAGTACCTGTGTGCCGGATGATTCACTTCCTTTCGAGGAGCAGTTACAAAAGAGTCTGTCTTTTATCGAGGGTTCTTATGAAGAAATTGAACTGGAAGAACTGAATGAGGAGTTGATAGCAGAGGTTATCCCTGCCGTGCCGGAAGTAAAGAACTTTAGTTATGCGCTGATAAATGATCGGCTGTATTATCGGGAAAACTCTTTGATGCGTCCGGTGGAAGCCTCCGAGGGAATGCTTGAGAGGATCAAGGGCATGGTTGCCATAAGGGACTGCACGCAGGAGTTGATCCGATTACAGTTAGAAGATTATCCGGATGAGCAGATTCATTCCAGGCAGAAACAGTTAAATGACCTGTATGATTCCTTTGCAAAAGACTATGGGAGGATTTATTCCAAAACCAATAAGCGGGCGTTTCATCAGGACAGCAGCTATTGTCTGCTCTGTTCGCTGGAGAAACAGGACGAGGAAGGCAACTTTCTTGGAAAAGCGGATATGTTTACGAAGCGCACCATAAAGAAAGCAGAAGTTGTGACCAGTGTGGATACGGCAAGTGAAGCATTGGCGGTTTCATTGGCAGAAAAAGCAGCGATTGATTTTGAATATATGTCGGAACTGAGTGGAAAAGACGAAGATACGCTGATCGATGAGTTGACCGGCATTATCTTCAAAAATCCATTTAGTGAGGAATGGGAAACGGCGGATGCTTATTTAAGCGGAAATGTGCGAAACAAATTGGAAGTAGCTGAAACTTTTGCGAAGAATGAACCCATGTATGCGGTCAATGTGGAAGCCTTGAAACGGGTACAGCCAAGAGAACTGGATGCCAGTGAGATTGAAGTCCGGATTGGAGCAACATGGATTGAACCGAGATTTATCGAGGACTTTATGAGAGAAGTGTTTGAGACACCGGAGCATTTATTAAATCGTGATGTGATAAAGATCCAGTATTCCGATGTGACTGGGCAGTGGAATGTGAAAGGAAAAAATGCAGACTATGGAAACTCACTTGTAAACATGACATACGGAACCAGCAGGAGAAATGCGTATCAGATTTTGGAAGATTCCCTGAATCTGAAGGACAGCCGTGTGTATGACACAGTGATCGAGGATGGCAAAGAGAGGCGGGTTCTCAATAAAAAAGAGACAACGATTGCCGCACAGAAGCAGGATGCCATGAGGGAAGCATTCCGGGACTGGGTATTTCGTGACATGGACAGGCGTAATGAACTTGTAAGTAAATACAATGTATTGTTTAATTCCACCAGACCACGGGAGTATGACGGTTCTCATTTGAAGTTTCCGGGCATGACACCGGATATTGAGTTAAAGGGTTATCAGAAAAATGCCGTGGCTCATGTTTTGTATGGAAATAATACACTGCTTGCACACTGTGTTGGTGCCGGAAAAACATTTGAAATGGTTGCGGCTGCAATGGAAAGCAAGCGTCTGGGGTTATGTCAGAAAAGTTTGTTTGTCGTACCAAACCATCTGACGGAGCAGTGGGCCAGTGACTTTTTACGATTGTATCCGGGAGCCAATATTTTAGCGGCTACCAAGAAAGACTTTCAGCCGGCAAATCGTAAAAAATTCTGCTCACGGATTGCTACCGGCGATTATGATGCGGTTATTATCGGGCATAGTCAGTTTGAAAAGATACCGTTATCTGCCGAACGGCAGACTGCCATTATTGAGCGGCAGATTGCTGAGATTACGCAGTCGATTGAAGAAATCAAAGCTGAGCAGGGAGAACGCTATACCATTAAGCAGATGGAGAAAATGAGGAAAACCCTTCAGACACGATTGGACAAACTTAATGATACTTCCAGAAAAGATGATGTTGTGACCTTTGAACAGTTAGGAGTGGACAGGCTTTTTGTGGATGAAAGTCATTATTACAAAAATCTTTTTTTACATACAAAAATGCGTAATGTAGCCGGTATTGCCCAGTCGGAAGCACAGAAATCTTCCGATATGTTTGCCAAGTGTCAGTATCTGGATGAACTGACCGGCGGAAAGGGCATTACCTTTGCAACAGGAACCCCGATTTCCAACAGTATGACGGAATTATACACCAACATGCGTTACCTGCAGTATGATACGCTGCAGCGGATGGGACTGGGGCATTTTGATTCCTGGGCATCTTCTTTTGGAGAGACGCAGACAGCGATCGAACTTGCACCGGAGGGAACCGGGTACCGTGCAAAGACGAGATTTGCCAAGTTTTACAATCTGCCGGAGTTAATCGCCCTGTTTAAGGAGTGTGCGGATATTCAAACACCGGATATGCTTAATCTTCCGATTCCGAAAGCAGAGTATGAAAATGTGGTATTACAGCCGAGCGAACATCAAAAGGAGATGGTTGCATCGTTAGCGGAGCGGGCGGAGGCAGTCCGTGACAGGAGCGTGGAACCGCATGAAGATAACATGTTAAAGATAACAAATGATGGAAGGAAGCTGGCGCTGGATCAGAGATTGATCAATCCGTTACTGCCGGATGAAGAACATTCCAAAGTAAACGCTCTTGTGCAAAAGGCGTATGAAATATGGGACAGGACAAAGGCAGACAAATCCGCACAGCTTATCTTTTGTGACCTTTCGACACCGAAGATCGTTGGAAAAACGACCGCAGCCGATGCAGAAAAGATAGTAGAAGCCGAGGTGTTTGATGATGTCTACCATGACATTAAGCGAAAGCTCATGAACCGGGGTGTACCGGAAGAAGAGATTGCCTTTATTCATGAAGCGAATACAGAGTTAAGAAAGACGGAGCTGTTTGGCAAGGTAAGAAGCGGACAGGTTCGTTTTTTGATTGGTTCCACGCAGAAGATGGGAGCCGGAACCAATGTGCAGGATCGTCTGGTTGCCCTGCATCATTTGGACGTACCATGGCGTCCGTCAGACATTGAACAGCAGGAGGGACGTATTCTCAGACAGGGCAACAGAAATGATACCGTGTCTATTTTTCGTTATGTGACAGAAGGCACCTTTGACAGTTATTCGTGGCAGGTAATAGAAAACAAGCAGAAATTCATCAGCCAGATCATGACAAGTAAATCGCCGGTACGAAGCTGTGAGGATGTGGATGAAGCAGCACTTACTTATGCCGAGGTCAAAGCGCTTGCTACCGGAAATCCTTATATCAAAGAAAAGATGGATTTAGATATTCAGGTATCAAGGCTGAAACTGATGAAAGCAAACCATACCAGTCAGATCTACCGACTGGAGGATAACATTGCAAAGAATTATCCGAAGCAGATCGAAGTTTTGCAGGAGAGGATTCGGGGATTTCAGACAGATATGGAAACCGTGCGAAAGAATCTTCCAGCGGATAAGGACAACTTTTCCATGAAAGTGGGAAACCGTATTTTTACGGACAAAAAGGAAGCAGGAATAGCCATTCTTGCCATGTGCCAGGAGATGGATTCTCTGCAGCAGACGGTAGAGATCGGTGAGTATGCCGGTATGAGAATGAAAGTCACTTTTGATTCCTTTAACCGTAAGTTTGTAATGAGTCTGAAAGGAGAACTAAGCCACAACTTTGAACTTGGTTCGGATGCGTTTGGAAATATCACAAGACTTCACAATGTTTTAGATGGCATGGCTGGGGAACTTTCAGAAGCAGAGACAAAACTTAACAATGTCACACACCAGTTGGAAACGGCAAAGATGGAGGTGCAAAAGCCGTTTCCTGCGGAGGAAGAACTGAAAGAGAAGATGGAACGGTTAGCGGAACTGGATGCCCTGTTAAATATGGATGAAAAAGGCGAGACACCGGTACTTGAAAATGAACCGACGGTGACTCCTTTGGGCGAATGGCTGTTAGAACATCTTCTGCCGGAATTTATGGAAGAGTATGAAATGACAGAGGAACGGGCGAGAGAGGTGCTATTAGATGCTCTGCCGGAAGAAGAAAGCGAAGTGGTCTGCTTTTCTTCGGAGCAGAATGCAGAGAGCCTCGACAGTGAGGAAATGCAAAAGCAGATGTCAGAATATATTGATGGTGATTTTTATGCCATACCGGTATCGGATACAGAATATCTGATCGCACCGAAAGTGGAGCAGGATAGTGTGATTTATCTGCGTTCCATTTTAAGTCAGTTGGGAGATTCGGTGTTATCTTCGCAGGCAATGAAATCCCATGCTGCGTATGAGTATGATTCCGGAACAAACCGGATGAAGCCATTTGACCATATGAGAATACTGAGAGGGCTTTGTGCGGTAGGTGAAGAAAGGCATATCTACCATGCACAGTCGCGAGAACCAACAGAAACAAGAACATCCAACTTGGCACAGGTACATTAAAGGAGCGTTTGGACATCATGTCCAGACAGAAAGAAAAGAGGTAAAACAATATGAAGAGTTATAGCGAATTTATGGAGTATATCAAAGAGAATGTAACAGATTATCTGCCAGAACGGTTTGAAGAGGCGGAGATTAGTATTCAGCAAGTGGTGAAAAACAACGATGTTGTGTTAGATGGATTGAGTATTCGCAATCCGGACAGTAATCTTTCACCTAATATTTATCTGAATCCATTGTACGAGCAGTATCAGAAGGGAAGAAATCTGGATGAACTCGTATCCGGTATTGCAGATACTTATATTGAAAATATGGAGCCGATTGAAAACAGAACTTTTCAGGTTCAGATTGAGGATATAAAGAATTATGAGGTAGTAAAGGAAGAAATCTTTCCAAGACTTGTGAATCTCGAAAAGAATACGACCCGTTTGCAGAATGTTCCTTATATGCAGAGAGAGGATCTGGCAATCACTTATCATGTGAAAGTGTCAGGAAATAGAGATTCAATAGGCTCGTTGATGATTACAAATGAATTAATGGAAGTTTATGGGGTGACAAAAGAAAAATTACATACCCAGGCAATGGAAAATATGGAGCGGTTATCGCCACCGGTATTTTTACCACTTGGTGAAATGATAGTTGATGTTATGACAGAAGATTTTGGAAGAAATGAAGGGGTTTCTCAGGAAGAAGCAAAAGAGTATGTAAAAGATATGATTCCGACAGGAGGACCGAACGTATATTGTTTGACAAATCAATATAAAATGAATGGAGCAGTCGGCATCATGAGTGAGAGCATACAGCAGATGGTGGCAGACAGGGTAGGTGGAGATTATTATGTTCTTCCGTCATCCGTACATGAAGTGCTGATCGTACCTCAAAGTGCCGGCATGGATCCGGAAGAACTTACGGATATGGTAAATACGGTGAATGAAGGATGCGTAATGCAAGATGAAATTTTATCGGATCATGTTTATCAATACGATGCGAAAGAACATAAACTTAGTCTTTGCGCTCCGGCAAAAGAGATGAAACAGGAGCAGACAATGGAACAGAACCGGCAGCCTGCATTTGAAGAAAAGAGTATCGATGCCACAAAGCAGCCGGAACAAAGTCACGAACCAATCAAGCATAGTGGCAGAAGTCATTAGTCAGGAGGGTGTCATATGAGTGAGAGAAAAAGGATAGAAATTGATTCGTTAGAAGAACTCAAACAACTGATTGAAGAAAAGGATGAAGATACCATGCTGGTGATAACAATGGAGGTGGTTTCGGATGAGTCATGAATTAAAGCAGGTGGACGTTCGGTTAAAATTGACCGACAAAGAGAGTGTGTTCAGCAGGGAAGTTATTGATACGCCGGAGAAAGCGGTTTCTGTTTTGGCACCGGTATTAGCAGAACTTGACCGGGAGGAAGTTTGTGTTGTCAATCTGGATGGAAAAGGACGTCCCATCAATTTCAGTGTAGTCAGTATCGGAAGTGTCAATACTTCTTTTGTGACAGGAAGAGAGTTATATAAATCTGCTATTTTATCAAATGCGGCAGCAATGATCATGCTGCATAACCATCCTTCGTCGGATCTTAAGATGAGCATGTCAGACCGCAATATAACGGAGAAAATGATGTACGCCGGCATATTGCTGGACATTGATTTTTATGACCATATCATAGTGGCAGGAAGAACAGGAGAATTGTTTAGTATGCGGGAAAATGTACCAGAATTATTTGATTCAAAGCGTTATGCGCGTTCCCTTTCTCAGGTGGCAGACAGTGTGAGAGAGGAGGCATCTTATCATGGGATGCCTCCGACTACTTATGAGATTCTGCAGATCAGGGAGGGGAGCAATGGCGAAGCCTATCGCTTTTTCAAAATGAGTCATGTGCAGGCGGGTGGCTTGCAGGTAAAGGCAGAAGATTATGAGTCGATGTATAAGGAAGAATTGAAGCCGGGAGAACCCCTGGACACCATATATGAACGGTTTAATATCCACCGTCCGAAGGATTTTACTGGGCACTCGCTATCGGTAAGCGATGTGATCGTTTTGGAATCCGAGAGTGAGAAAAAAGCATTCTATGTGGATTCGTTTGGCTTTTCTGAATTGAAAGACTTCTTTGTGGAAAGGTTTGAACGGACGGAACAACAGAAGAAAATGATTGCCGGTTTCCGTGAGAAAACAGAAACGTATTTTCGACCGGTAGAAGGCATGACAGCAATAGAAGTTGAAGATGTGGTATATAATTATCTGATGGATACGATAAGACAACAGGATCTGCTGATACAGATTGGTGAGGTTATGGTTTATGGAAGCCGATGCCGGGGAACAGAAAAAACGACTTCGGACATCGACATCGTAGTTGAATACAAGGGAGATATTCGGGAAGATGATTTATTTAATCTGTTCCATGAGGATGAATTCCTCCTAGGAAATCATAAGGTGGATATCAATCCGATTCAAGCGGACAAGTCCGGAAATATCGCAGAGTTTTTGCAGCAAGCCACAATTTACATGGAAAGTGAGATGGTGTTTTCTATTGGAAACCGGTATATCTATATCCAGGATGCAACGGAAGGGTATGACTATACCATTTATGGATGGGATATGAAAGAGATTGACGGTGGCGTATATGATGATTCGGACATATCCATCTATGAGGCACTGGATGAAATCGTAGCAGATCTGCGAGAATATTCGGACGGTAACATCGTGAAGGGAAGTGTTAGAAAGGATTCACCACTGGTTCCGGTCAATTTAGATGAATTTGAAGAAGCCGTAGAACGTAGCCGGTACGTTCCACCAAAGATTACCTATACCGTTTCTGAGTGCGGTGAGTTTCATTCGATGGGAAGATACCGGGATGATATAGAAAACGTCAATGAGGCAATTGCTTTTTGGAATGAGTATAAGAAAGGAACTCTTAATGGCGTTCCGAGCATTGGCATTTTGGTACATACACCCGGACAAACAGAACTGGAAGATGTGCAAGTGGATCTGGTGTCCGGCAAGACGATGGATTTGGATATGATACGGTATTATCCAGAAATCAATACGGAAGAAGGCGCTATTCAAAAGATTTGTGAGTTGGTTGAAAATCTCCATGATGTAGAGTTGGTCGGCAAAGTGCCGGAGAATGTGTCAGCAGAACTGATTCTTCGTGAATTTGACCCAAAGCAGGAGATATACAATGAGGAAGAACGAAGTTTGATTAAGGAATATGCTGTGCAGGTGAAGGACATGCCGAAAACCAAAGGATTAGCAAGGTGCATTTGTTATCAGGAGAAGTTTGGAAACCAGGATGTTGCTCTTGCTATGATTACGGCAAGGAAGGAGATAGAAGATGTGAAGAGAGGGGGACAGGAGTATGTAAAACAAATTTAATAATAATGTGCTTTCATTATAGTGTGGGCGGGGGGATAATAAAGAATGTAATCGAATTGGTCGATCTTAAGTAAAAACGATTTTACAAGCTATAAAAATTACAACATATGGCTTATAGAATTGAAAAGGAATATATCGGAAAAAGTAATTTGTGTCACCAGTGGTGACACAAATTGGAAAGATAAATCAAGATAGTTAAAAAAGAATTACTTCGGTAGTTCTTTTTTTCATATTTAAAACAAGAACAGGAGGTTAAAACAAATGCTAAAATTATTCAGAAAGAACTCGCTGACTCCACAGACGGAACGCATTTACAAGGTGCCGTTGTGTATTCAGGATACGATACCAATCTATCGAATATCAGAAAACGGCATCTTTGAGTTGGAGAGTCCGACAAACAAAGACGGAGGGAAAAAGAAAATTCATCAGTTTGACAGGATGTATCTGTTTGAGGATATTAACTTTTCCACGCAGGATGAGGAAGAAAAAGAAGAAACCGGCAAACGGTTTGAAACGCTGCTTCGGTCAATGAATGTCAGCTACAAGGTGATTGTATCCAATCATTATGCCGACAATGGAAGGCTGCGAGAAGAAATTTTGCAGAAGGCAGTCAGCAAAGAAATGGAGCCTTTGGCGAAAGAATACCACAAGCTGATTGAAAAGCGGTTACAGGAAGGGCGGGGAGGACTTTTACAATCCAAGTATTTCATTGTCAGTTGCAGAAAGCCGGATTATGAAAGTGCTAAGAATTACTTTAACACCATAGAGTTTTCCATACAGCAGTTCTTTCACCGATTGGGGAGCTGCCTGATACCATTAGATGCCACGGAACGCTTGCGAGCATTACACAGTTATTATCGCATGGGTGACGAGGCATCTTTTTCTTTTAACTGGAACGAATATCTGCATCTGAAACGGGACTGGAGAAATGACATTATCAATACTTCTTTGCGGGAGCATTCGGAATATCTGGAGATGGAGGGCGGAAGCTGCGCCTGTGTGATGTTTATCAGAAAATATCCGAACGGTTTGACGGATCAATTCTTAAATGAACTGACAAACATGGACTTCCCGATCATTTATTCAATGGATGTGGAGCCGCTTGACAATGATGTGGCATATCAGATGGTGATGAAAAAGTACATGTCTAATGAGCGAAGTATTAACCGTGAGCAGGAGTTAAAAAACGAAAATGGAGATTACTCTACAAACATCAATTATGAGAGGAGAAAGCAGCAAAGAGACACGGAAGAGATGCTTGACCGTATTTCTTCATTCGATGAGCGGCTTCTTTATGTGGGGATCACCATTGTGATAAAAGCGGCTTCAATGGAAGAACTGGAGGAACGGACAGAAAAAGTGCGTATCATTGGAAAAACGCACAACATGGACATTGTTCCACATTCCTATCGACAGCTTGATGCCTTAAATACATCATTGCCGACGGGAGCAAGATTTGTTGATACGATGCGGACAATTACCTCTGAGGAACTTTCCATTTTCATTCCGTTTAATGTGCAGGAGATTCATGATGATTTGGGATACTGCTATGGCTTTAATAAGGTATCCAAAAATCTGATCATAGGAAACCGTAAATTATTAAAGAATGGAAACGGGATGGTGTTTGGTGTTCCGGGTTCCGGAAAGTCCTATAATGAGAAATCAGAGATGGGGCAGGTGTTATGCTTCTCAAAGGATGACATTATCGTGGTAGATCCAATGGGAGAATACAAAGACATTGCAGCAGCGTGGGGCGGTCAGTATATCAATCTGACACAGTCTGCGGAAAATGTCTTTTATGTCAATCCGTTTCATGTGCCGGATGTTGTGCCGGACATTGACCGCTTTGTGGCGGAAAAAGCTGAGTTTGCTTATGCAATCTGTGAACAGGCATTGAAACCGGTGCCGCTTACCAGCAGACACATCGCAGTAATTGATAAGGCAGTCAGCCATATGTATGAGGAATACTTTAAGAAGCGAAAAGACAAAAGACGGACACGAAACCGTCCGGAATCTCCGACAATTCCGGTAATGAGAGATTATATTCTTGAGCATTACGAGGGGAATGAGGCAGCACAGGAGATCGTAGACCAGTTGGAGGTATTTGCAGATGGTACTCTTGACATTTTTGCCAGAGAGCAGTCCATATCCGATGAGAACAGATTTACCGTGTACGGATTTTCAGAGCTGGGAAAACGAATGCGAGCAATGGCAATGCTTGTGATGATTGAAAGTATCACGGCTAAGATCAAGTATAATCAGTCGGATGGAGTTGCTACATGGGTTTATGTGGATGAGATGCACGAACTTTGGGGAGAAGAATACAGTTTACATGCACTGGAGAAGATGTGGCGTGAGGTCCGAAAGCGTGGCGGTATCTGTACCGGAATGAGCCAGAACTTAATCGATGCACAGAGAAACCGTTCTACGAAAACAATGGTTTCCAATTCCGAATTTATGCTTTTGCTAGATCAGGGAACAATGGACAAGGAAGCGGTAGAAGATTTGTTTGATATTTCTTCCGAGCAGCTTGCCTGTGTGAATGGAGCGGAGCCGGGAATGGGACTTATCCGGTTTGGCGATAAGATTGTCCCGTTTGATAATACAATGGAAAAAGACAGTAGTCTTTACCAGTTATTTAATACCAATTTCCATGAGATTGTAGGTGAGGTGGCAGCGAATGGATCATCTTGACAAAGAGGTCATTGAATCATTAAGTGAGCCGGCGAAGCGTGTGTTCAAAAGTCTGGATTATCGTTCCAAACAGCGAATGTTAAAGAAAGCCAGAGAAATGGCTAAGGCAGAAAAAATGATACGACGGAAAAAGAGCCGGTTCAAGAAAAAAGGCATTGAAAAACTAAATAAAGGCAAAAAGCAGAAGAAGGGCAGTTCATCCAAAAGTGAGCGTGTCCTTTTTTCTATTCATGAAACAAGGGAGCTTATGGTGCAGTCCATGCATCTGATGCTGCTTGGAAGCAGTGTGGCAGATGATTTTTATGAAGAAAGAAATGCGGATCATACAGAAGATACCCCCATCAGGCTTTCTAAAGAAACTGCTAGAAAAGGCGCACATACAGCAGTAGGCGGCATGAAAACGCTTGTACGTAAAAACATGCAAAGCAGGGAAAAGAGAAAGGCTGCAAGAAAGTCAACGGAGAAATCGGCACAGGCTGTTCAATCGGGAGCAAAAGCAGGAGCACAGACAGGAAAATTTATGGTAAAAGCGACACAAAGTGTTGTTCAGGCAGTAGCGGCAAATCCCGCTGTATGGATAGCACTTCTGTTGATTATTCTTGTGCCAGCTATCGTGGGAGCAATCGGAGCAGTGGTTGGCTCCGGCGGTGCTGCTAATGAATCACAGGATGGAACCTATCAGGCACAGGTATCTGAAAAGACAGAAAGTTTCCGTGGACTTGTCTCGGAATACTGTGAAAAATATGGAATTGATGATTATGTGGATCTGTGTCTTGCTGTGATCGAACAGGAAAGTGGCGGAACGGAACCGGATGTCATGCAGACGGCACAATCCTATTACAATGTGAATCCACCGATTGACAGTGCAGAAGAAAGCATTGACTGCGGAACGCATGAATTATCTGACTGCCTGACAAAAGCGAAATGTCAAAGTCCGAATGACATAAAAGGGATTTCCCTTGCCCTGCAGGGGTACAACTTTGGAAATGGCTACATTGACTGGGCATTAAAAAATTATGGCTGTTATACCAAAGAAAATGCTGGGATCTTTTCTGCAAAGATGTGTGCGGAACTTGGTTACAGTTCATATGGTGATACTGAATATGTACCTCATGTACTTCGTTACTATGTGATGAATGAAGAAACCAGAGTATCCAATGAATCAGCCAAAAAGATTTTAGAAGAATTGAAGAAAAATAATACAGCGCCGGCGGAGGCTTGGGAGGTGATTGAAAAAGGTGCTTCTTTAATCGGGACGGTGAAATACAGCATGGAGAAACGGCAGTCGGATGGACGGGACAAACCGGAGTTTCTGGACTGCTCTGCTTTTTCCGCATGGGCATTTCATAAAGCAGGAGTGACCAGTGTGCCATATGGTTCTACGACAGCAACTTTTATCGGTTCCCAAAAGTTTCAGGACATATCTGCTGACCAGTTACAGCCGGGAGATATTGGATTGAAAAGTAAGACAGGTGGAACCGGTGGGGCAAATCATGTTGGGATTTATTGTGGGAAAATGAAGGATGGCAGAGTGGTTTGGCTTCACTGTACCAGTTCCAGTGGTTCTTCACTGACCGGAAATACAGAGGGGCCGATGTTTGGCGTTTATACAAATTTTACTTATTTCAGACGGTTAAAGAAATGGGACAAAAAGTAATGTTTAGACATTATGTCCAGACAGTTAAAGAGATAGGACAAAAAGCAGCGTTTAGACATTATGTCCAGACAGTTAAAGAGATAGGACAAAAAAGTAGCGTTTGGACATTATGTCCAAACGGGACAGAAAGCGAGGAAATCATGTTAAGAAACATACGAAGATTTTATTGGAAGCAAAGAGACAGGGGACAGGGAAGAAAGACTGTTATGGCAGTGTTGGTATTTTTCATGTTTGTTGCGATTATTGTGGCAGCTATCATAAAAAGTAGGATGGGAGGTCATCATGCAGGATTGGAAACGGTTCATAAAAACAATATGGCAACCGGTGCAGCGGTCGTTACAGAAACAGCATCGGGGGCATCTGTAGCTGCGACAGAGACAGCACCGGATCGTGAGCTTCCGGAAGAAAACAAAGAAACAATTTCTGTGGATACCACAAACCTTAGTACCTTTTTAGGATTTATGTCGGACACAGCTTATGAAGATTTGAAGAATCAGTTGATTCAGATTTGTAAGGACAGGAAATGCAGATCTGTCAAAAAACTGACCTATCAGCAGACGAAGGCATTTGATGTAACCAGTTTTGTTCTTTTGTCAGATGGCAGCGTCTATCAGTGCAGCTACAATCTGAAAAGCTGTCAGATGTCACTTTCAGAAACATCATACGATGAAGCAGCAGTCAACCAGATGAAGGAAAAGGAAGTGCAGGAAGAACAGGCTAAGCTGGAACAGCAGCAAAAGGCAGAAAGGGAAAAACTAGCAAAAAAGAAGGCGGTTCATAAAAAGAAGAAAGAAAAAAAGAAATCACATAAGACAAATAAGGACAAGAAAAAGTCGTCAAAAGTCAGTTCCGGACGAAAGCATAAAAAATAACGCTATTACTACCTGCATAATGGGGTATAAGGGGTGCAAGACATCCTGTGGATGTCTGTTATGCACGGACCGAAGCGGAGCGGAGACGAGTCCCTTACAAGATATGTGCATGGATGTGTCCACATCATGCGTATCTTGCAAGGCTCGAATGAAGAGATAAAAAGCACATTTTAAGTGCCAAAAATGAACATCAAAAAGCAGCAAAAATGGTATGTTTGGACATTATGTCCAGACAGGCTCAAATAGAAAAGGACATGGTTAGCGTTTAGACATTATGTCCAGACGGAATCAGATCAAAGAGACATGGACAGCGTTTGGACAAAATGTCCAAGCAGAAGAAAGAGGTGATTGTTTGAATGACATGAAAACAGAGATTCTCCGAGTACGAATGACACCGGAGGAAAAGGCTGCACTGAATGAGCAGGCAAGCCTGCATCACAAAACCATGAGCGAATATATTCGGAGCGTGGCAAAGTGTCCGCCGGATGTAACGAGGGATGAGTTTGAAACCTCCATCGTGCGGATGATCTATGAGATCAACAAGATTGGTGTCAATATCAATCAGATTGCAAAAAAGTATAACGAACACAATTATGTGGAACCAAGTGAAGAACTGCTCTGCAAATTGGATGAAGTTTACGGAATGATGAAACATACCATACGGATTATGAAAGGTGATCGCAATGTCGCTCATTATTAAGATGGATACCATTAAGACAGAGGAACATTTACGAAAGTCCATTCCCTATATTATGAATGAGAAAAAAACGGATGGCTTGTGTTTTAGCAATGCAGGCATCACACCGGAGCAGATTTTGGATACTTTCTTTTTGACGAAGCAGATGCATCCCACGCACGGAACCAGACAGGGGTATCATTTTAAGTTTTCTTTTTCAAAGGATGAAACGATCGCACCGGAAGATGCTTTGAGTTTTGTCCGGGAGTGGGTCGAGGAATATCTGGGAGATCATTATGATTATGCCTGCTCGGTTCATAAAGACCGTGACCATATGCACATGCATCTGGTATTCAATTCCGTGGCAAGAAATGGTGGAAAGTACCGGTATGAAAAAGGGGACTGGGAGAAAGTGATACGCCCACTTACAAACCGTCTGGCTGAAAAATACCATACCGGACCATTAAAGGAGAAAGATCCGGCGCTGGATTATTCACCCGATTACGACAGGAAGCAAGGAACAATGACAGGTAAAGAACAAGTGGAGCAGGATATTGACCAGTGCATTTTGGAAAGCAGATCCTATGCAGATTTCAAGAAGCGTCTGGTACGGGATTTTGATTACCAACTACGGGAAGGAGTATCGAGAGAGCATGGTGTCTATCTTGCTCTGACACCGCCGGGGAGAGGAAAAGCCATTCGTACCTATCGTTTAAGTGAGGGCTATATGCCGGCGGACATTGACCGGCGCATTGCTTCAAAGACTACCGACAGAGTTTCGGTGAAAAGGGAGAAAGCAGAGAAGAGAAATACAAAACTTGACTGGGCAATGAGCCGGAATTATCAGTTTATCCCTTATAAAGAAATGTCGGAATATCAGAAGGCAATGGTACGGCAGGTGTTGGAGGCAAGGCGGTTGTATCAACGGACCGGAACGCCGCTTTATATCCATGAACGAAGTGTCAGTATTCTTCGGAAAATGAAAAATGAGACGAAACAATGCGGTGTGTATGTAAAACAAAGGGAGACAAGAAAAGTGCAGAAAGAACTCATCAAAACGATGCAGCAGAGGAGGAAGAAACAGTTATGACAACAGAACAGATGGCATTAGTAAAGAAATTGATCCAAAAGCATGAGATTGAAGCGACGGATGCTGAGTGGACATTGATTTTTATGGGAGTCGGCTATGGATTGTCAGAACAGCAGATAGACAGTTATCTTGTGATGAATACTACTGACCTATTGGCAAAGCATGAAAAGATGCTCTGTATTCTTTTGGGGATGGATTCAGAAATGCAAGGAGCAACCAATGAAATTAAAAATCCCGCAGAAAGAATACAGTTTATGCTAGAAAATCATTTCCAAAGAAAGAACCCGGAGAGTGGTTATGAAAGTGTGATGCAGTATGTGATTGAGGACAGTGACCTGTCAGCAGCACAGATCGGACAGCTTCGGAAAGCGGTAGAAGCAGGAATGCCGGCAGAGGACATTTTAGAAATGGCAAAGAAGCGAAAGGATGTGATGGAGATACGACGATGTATCGAATTTTATGAAATGATGCAGCAAAAAGGCAAACAGGAAAATGTAAAGAAAAGCAGGAGGGCAAGCAAATGAGTGAAGAATTACAATCGTTAGTGCAGATCATAGAATTATATGGAAGAGGTCTGGAAGGTTTAGGAAAAGCTATACGCTTCTCGGCAAAGGGAGCAGAGAAAGGAGTGCAGATTGCACAGGTGAAAGCATTACAGCATCGAATGAAACTTCATTATGCCAGTGAGGGAACGCATAATACTATGAAATTATCCGATCTGGAGAAAATGACAGGCGGTCGTTACACTATCTTAAACATTCCTTTGGAGGATGAGAAGGAACTGATCGCCTTTTATGACCGGTTAAAGAAGTTAAAGGTTTCGTTTTCTGAGTTGCCGGACTTAAATCTCGGAGACGGCTATACACAGATTGCCTACAATCCGGATGATGTGGAAAGTGTACGGCTGGTGATTGATTATTATAAAAAGAAGTTTCGACAGGAAGCAAAAGAAATGGATCTGGATGAGTATTTTGGAACGGCAAGTCCGGGAGGAATGGAATATCTTAATGAACTTGCTGCCAAAGGATATGAGGGCAGGATGCACGAGGAGCAGTTGGAAGAGATCCAGGAAAGAATCAGGGATAAAGAATATCTTCCCATCAGCATCAATGTGGAATCGCTTCTTCTGCGGGAAGAAAAGGATGCCTATCTGTTTCGCATTCCCCGTGGCAGACTGGGAGAAGATCTTTCCAGTGCCATACGGATCAAAAAATCAGACTGTATTCTTCTGGATGAGGGGCAGACGGTGATTACCTGTTTGAAACGGGAGGGAGAACTCTGGGGATATGCACTGGATCAAAGGAAAAACATCAATGAGAAAGAAAAAGTGAAACTGGATATTACAAAACTGGAAAAAGCATTTGCCCCGGTAGGCGATGACCGTGTGAAAATGATCGGGAAACTAAAGCCGGAGTATGCAGCAATCTTTCCATCTTTTCATGAGGGACAGGAGATTCAGAAAAAATCTTCTGTCCCTGATTTAGTTCCGGAGAAAACAGTGGAAAAAGTGCTGTCCTTTGAAAAGATGAAAGAGCGATACCAAAGTCCGGAGTACATTCCGGTTACCTTTGATATGGAGACGCAGATGGTGGCAGAATCTCCAAATCTGTATATTGCCAATCTGCCGAAAGAACAGCAGGAATCAAAGGATTTTGTGCGTTGTATCTGCTTGGACAAGGAGACAACCAGCTTGTCGGATGACGGAAAGCGGTTACTGGCATATTTGAAACGATCAGATATGTCGGAGATCACAGAACTGGATCCGAATGGAAAGGAGCTGCGAAAGTATGTAAAGAAAAATGAAGAGATTGCGACAGAATGCTTGAAACATCAGCGGGGCAGGTGGAATATAGACAGTCCATCTTTGGAAAAGAGGCTGCTGCAAAAATCTGTCAGCATTCCGAAGAACAAAAAATTGTAGAGGTGATTCTGGTGAAAAAACAAAAAGGGAAAAGCCGTGTAACCCATGTTGCCGGTGATATGAGAAAACGAAGACTGCAGAGTTTATTACGAGTGTGTGTGGCGTTGTTGCTGCCCACACTCTATTTATTTTACTGTTTAAGTGGATTGTATATCATAGATGTGGAAATGGCGAAGCTGAAGGAACAGATTGTCTGGTGCCTGTTACATCCGCTGAAGATATATAACGATAAAAGTCTCAGTATGGTGTTTGTCGGTGGACTTTTATGGATGATTTTAAGTTTCACGGCGTATAGCAGAAGTGACCATAACCGTATGCCGGGTAATGAATTTGGCTCTGCCAAGTGGGGCGAGGTGCAGGAGTTTAATGAAAAATATGCGGCAAAGACAGCAGACGGGGAAGGCGATCTGTCACCGGAAAATAAAGTGCTGTCACAGAATGTACGGTTTCGGTATGATTCCGATACTCTCCGCAACAACAATGTGTTTGTCGTTGGTGGAAGCGGTGCCGGTAAGACCGCTTTTTTCCTGACACCCAATTTACTGTCCCTACATGACTGCAATATTTATACCGATCCAAAGGGAAGCCTTGTAGAAGAACTGGGAGCATGGCTGTCAGAGCAGAGAGATACCAGAGTATATACATTGAACTTGTGTGAAATGGAAAAAAGTATGCACTTTAATCCGTTTCTCTACATCCGCAGTAAAAGTGATGTGACCAAACTGGTGACGAATCTGATACAGAATACAAACTCCCCAAACATCAAAAATTCAAGTGCAGACCCATTTTGGGAGAAGGCGGAACGAATGTTTCTGGAGAGTCTTTTCCTCTATGTATGGATGGAATGTCCCAAGGGAGTATATAACCAGAAAAGAGGGCGGGCGGAACTATTGCAGAAAAACTGGAAAACGATTTTATATCTGTTAGATGAGGCTCAGTTTGTGGATACAGACACACCGCCGAAACTGGATCTGCGTATGGAAGAACTGGCAAAAAAGAAGCCGGATCATCCGGCGGTAAAAGCCTATCAGCGATACCGGGGAGGTCCGGATGAAACGATCCGTTCCGTTATTATGACCGTAAATGCCCGTATGCAGCCTTTCGATAATGAAGAACTGTTGGAAATCTTTTCATCCAATGACATTCCGTTGGATGAGTTTGGAGTAGGAATTGACGGAGATAAGAAAACAAAAAGCAATCTGTTTATCATTATCCCGGATGACGATGATACCTTTAACTTTGTGCCGGGCATGGTTTACACGCTGCTTTTTCAGGAGTTGTACCGTCAGGCAAGATTCTTTGGAGGAAAGCTGCCAATGGATGTTGGGTTCTGGCTGGATGAAATGGCAAATATCAAGATGCCGAACAACTTTGATAAGATTCTTGCAACCTGTCGAAGCCGAGGTGTGTACTGTGTACCGATTTTACAGTCCTTGGCGCAGTTAAAAACACTTTTTGCGGATGGTGCATGGGAGGGAATCGTGGGAAACTGCGATACTTTTATCTATCTTGGCGGAAATGAGGCAAGTACCTACGAGTATGTGTCAAAGTTACTTGGTAAGTGGACGATTGATAAACGAACCAGTGGGGAAAGCAAAGGCTCCAGTGGCTCATACAGTCAGAATTATGATGTGCTCGGCAGAGAATTGATGTTAGAGTATGAGCTGCGTCTTTTGCCGGATGATGAATGTATCATCTTTGTGCGTGGGGAAAATCCGATCCGGGATAAAAAGTGGTTTCCGTGGGAGCATGAACAATACTTAGAAGCAAGAAAGTGTGGTGCTTTTAATCCCAAAGAGCAGCAAGAAAAACAGGAAAAGCGGATGGAAGAGTGCGAATTTCTCGGTGAAGAATCCTTAAATTATCTGAAGCTGCAGAAAGACAAAAATGAAAATATTAGGCTGTATGAACTGGATGCTTTTTCGTTTATGATGATGGATCTGGATGAGATGGAAAAGAAGATTCATTCCACTCCGAACGATAAAAAGGGAAAGTCAGGAGAGCCGACCATCACTGCCGGTATGATACAGTCAGCCCTTCAGGCGGAAAAAGAACGGGAGGAAGCGGAACGGAAAGCGTGGTTTGTAGAAAACTTTGATTCGCTGACACTTCTTGACATTTATGCTTCCGAGTGGATCGGTGAGATACGAAGAAATGTGATAAGAGATCTGCTGCAGGCAGAGGCTCCGGAAGAAGTAATAAAGTCAATCATCCGCCCGGAGATAGAGGAAGGGCAGGTGCTGCAGAAAAAGAAGATGTGGATGGAGATGGAGGGGGAGAGAAAGAATTGAAGAATGAGAGATTGTGTGATATTCTTGCTTGAAAAAGGAGAAAATCATGAAGAAACAATCAGAATTAATCAATGAGTATTTGTATTATGGGAGAAAGCAGCGAAAACTGGATGAAAAGACGATCAGAGCATATCGTATTGATTTGGAACAATTTTCAGACTTTAGTGAACAGGAAGAGATTGTAATGTCAAGAGAGGTAATTCGACAATACATTTTACATTTGCATGACATTTACAAACAAAAGACTGTAAAGCGCAAGATTGCGAGTTTAAAGGCTTTTTATTCATATTTGGAGGAAGAAGAGATAATAGAAGATAGTCCAATGCGAAAAGTTCGAACGGAATTTCGTGAGGAGAAAGTTTTGCCTCGAACCATTCCTTATTCTACGTTAGAAATGCTGCTAAGTTATATGTATTCTCTGAAATTAGAGGAAACCAATACGGAATGTAGAACAAAACTGTTAAATCGTGATATTGCAGTGGTTGAAACGCTGTTTGCAACGGGTATACGTATTTCAGAATTATGCAATCTATCGCAAAAAAATATTGATTTGGAACAAGGTATATTTTGCATAAAAGGAAAGGGAAATAAGGAACGGTATCTTCAGATAGGAACCGTTCAGGTATTAGAACAACTACAAGAGTATAAACGGCAGTGGGAGATTGAGCTGAACCAAACTGAGTTTTTCTTTCTTAATCGTTTTGGAGAGCGTTATTCTGAGCAGGCAGCTCGGCGAATGGTAAAGCGGTATGCGGAGCTAGCAATGATTAATCTCCATGTTACACCGCATATGTTTCGACATGCATTTGCAACGTTACTCTTAGAGGAAGAAGTGGATATACGGTTTATACAAAAAATGCTGGGTCATGCTTCCATTACAACAACGCAAATCTACGCGGAGGTGGCATCAAAAAAGCAGATGGAAATATTAAGAATGAAGCATCCGAGAAATCGCATGAATATATAATTTATACTAATGTTAAAAAATGTAAAAAATATTGAAAACTTGGAAAGAAGGTGATATAATATAAAATATACTGATAATAAAATGTTATCGGGCGATTGAATGTGTATGGAATGCAAGATGATAAAAAATTATAAATAAGATTGGGAGTACTGTTATGAAAATAATAGAATGTATAAATCGAAATGAATTTGTAAAAACGATGGAAAATATTATACTTACGGAATCATCTGAGACTTTTCAGTTTCTCGGAAAAAATGGAGTTGGGAAAAAATATGTCTTAGAGCAGTTGGAAAATAAATTATCAAGAAAATGTGAAATATACCGAATTGTTTCCGATACTTTAATGAAAAAAGGAAAACAAATTTCGACGCATACCTTCAATGTTGCTTTTTCACTCAATTGCTTTATTGGTATGTCTTTAACACCAACAAAAAATGAAACACTTAAACTTCACTATATTATATCAAATCTCAAATCGCTGTCACATAAAAAAATAATACTAATTTCGGCATTGGATTATGATATTTTGCCTGCTGAAAGCAGGGCGTTTATTGATGTTTTGCTTTGTAATAAATGTTTTATAGAAGAAAAAGTCAAAAAAAATATAACTGTGATATTAACTAGTACTCATGATTATTTTGATGGAAAATACAAAATTATTAATGCCATTTTTAATGATTACAATTATAAGGATATATATGCGTATCTAACAGAGTACTGTAAGTTTCCAGCTTCTCAGATTACCGACAAAAAAATTCAACAAATTTATAAATTATGTGGTACAAATTTTAATTTAATAAAGAACTATGCAGAATTCATTATTAATGGTGACGAATCAAACAATACATTAGAAGGAATCGTTGATACAAAACTAAATTATTATATTAAATCAGGGTGTAGTTATAATCTGACTAAAGAAGAGTTAAAAACAATTTTGTATTCTTCTTCTATAAGTATTCATATGCTTACGCCCCAAATGATAAGTCAAATTAACAGCATAAAAGAGCAAAGTGTAGTGAAAGGATTTTCGTGTGCAGTAAATGAAAAGATTTTAGAAGAAGATAAATTGTTATGTTCGCACCCAATTAAAAATTATTCGTTTTGCTCTCAGGAAGAGAAGAAATGTTTATATCAAATTGCTACATCAACTTATCCTCAAGATATTGCTTCGTATTACATTTACTTATCTGATGTAGCTGAAGACGAATATTTTGAACGTGCACAATATTTAACACAATACTATGGCGTGATAAATGATGCGGTTTTTACGCTACTTATTTTGGCTATATCCAAATGTTTTTTGTTAAATGATTCTTTAGAGAAAAGACGAGTAATCTCTTTTTTTATTGAATACAATAAAAGCGAAAAAAATAAAAAATTTTTTAATACTCTAATTAACATATATGAGCTACATTATCAAAATGAATATAAAAAATCAAATGATATACTTTCACGCATAGATTTATCAGATTTTAATGCTGTACTTATTGCGGAACTACGCCGCTTAGAATTTAAAAACGCACAATTAGGTCATATGCTGACTAAACACGAGATGCATAATTTGTCATTAGAATTGCAGGGAAGATTAACACACAAACTATTTTTAATTAACGATTTTCTACCCCAAAATAAGGATGAAAAAATATTGTCCTTACGTATTATTTTTGAACTTGCACCATTTATTTTAGATTCACAAAATGACAAGAAAAGTTTTTTGAAATTATATGATAATAGTTTGTTATTTGTTCAGTACATACAAAATCATTTTATAAAGAAAAGTTTTGCTGAATATGTAATTAATGTATTTAATCGTAAAGCTTTTTTGTTTGCTGTACCATCACAAGCAACCTTATATTATGAACAAGCTGTTGGATATTTTAAAGGCAAGAAAATTTGGCCTGAATATGTTGTGGCTTTAGCATCTAAGGCTGGAAATGACATAGCACTTCATAAGTATAAGCTGGCTAAAGAAAATTGTAAAGAAGCCTTGTCAGTTATAAAAAAATATGAACTGGATATTCCGCAACAAGGTAAGATATATAATAATTTATATATTGCAGAATTTTTGGCGTATGAATGTAAAGAAGAAAAGACATTAACTGAGGTACAAGAGAAGGCTATACATACTGCTAAAAAATTAGAAAAACTATTAACCCCAAAATCCTGTGGTATGAATCATGTTATTCTTACTAATATTTCTGGATTGTATTTATATGCACACAAAGAAAAAAAATACTACCATTTTAAAGAAAGGTTAGAAACATCTTTAAGGTGTAAAGATGTTTCTAATGTATATGATGAAAAAATAAATGATTTTTATAGATACCATTTTGGGTGGTATGAATTTTATATTAACTTAAAAAATAAAAACTGGGTTAAGTGCAAACAAATAGTTGAATCTCTGAAAGCATTTTACCCTTCTATTTTTCATAATATTGAAAAAATGAATTTAAGGGTAAACGCAGCTCAAAATTTAATTGATTCGCAATTTGTTCCAAGTATACGAGACTACGGGTTCAATATATTACAATATGCTCCCTCTGATAAAGGCCTTTATATGTCTAGAGGGTTACCCTTATCCGATTTGCAATTTACTTCATGGGAGTAGTTTTTTAACGTTAAACATAGTATTAGTAAAAAAATATCGGAATATTGCAAATTTAGTACCTGTGAAAATAGGTACTCAACTGAACTATGTCTTGTTAAATAAGGACTGCCAGCTATATCAATTAAGTAATACTGACCATTTGGCGAAATTCTATAATCAAATCGAGCATATGTTTTTATGTTAAGTATTTTACCTGCATATTCTGTAGTTTTTTGAATAGAGTTACATATGTCTAATGGCAATATACTTGATAAAGGAAAAAAAGTATAATCATATTCATCTGATATTTGTGATGTGATAATATGAGAACCATTGATTTTTAGTGCAATAGGCGGAAATGCATATAGATTGTCACCATTTCTAATAACAAACACTTCGCATTCTTCTCCTGGAATAAATTCTTGAAGCAATAAATTTGTGGTTTGCATTTTTTTGCATTGATTACATATCTCTTTCATCAAATGTGTGTAACTTGAGATTGTCTGTATATTGGTTTCGTCCATTCCAATGCTTGCTGATTCACAAATATTTTTTAATATTATCTTTTTCCCTTTTAGGAGCTCAAAAGATTCTGGATTAATTAAGTTACTGCAAATTGTGAGCGGAACAGGAATGTTTAGTGATTCTAAAAGTTTAGTGTACACAAATTTATTTCTGAGTAATGAAGTAACAAATGCATTAGAACTTACATATTTCAAACCATATAAGTCACAAAATGCTGGAATAAGTGATTTTTTTCCCTCAAAAATTCCATCTCGTGTGAAATTGAACACAATAATATTTTTAGTAGAATGTTTAATATAATTTGCTAAAACATATTGCATGAATTCTGTTTCAGAATAAAAGATTCTTACATATCCAAATTCTTCTGTTATTGCAGAAGCAATAGATGCAAATTCTGCCTTTGAAAAAAATTCTGTAAAATTTGCATGCTGAATGAAAGATTCTTCATCTTGAACTGTTTCATTTACATTAGCAACAATCCAAATAGTATAGTTAGTTTTTATTTGCTGAAATTCGTGTAACATTTTTTCGATTTGATATTTATTCATTTTTACTATCCTCCGGATTAAAAATTGTTTCTTCATAATAACGTGTAATAACACTATTCCATTGTACGGAACTCATGATTTGATTATATGAAGGGATATTCTGTTCATAAAGGAAGTGTTTTATATACATATCCAAATAATTGACAGAAACCATTGAAGATGCAATCATTGTTGCAGCAGCTCTTGGATTAAGTTCAATAAAATACGGTTTGTCAGCAATAATAAATTGAATATTCGATATACCTGGAATACGATACATACTATATATCTGTTGACAAATATTTATTAACTCTTCTTGTTTTTCTATTACACATTTAAAAGTCGTACCATCTTTACTTGCTAATTCTTTTCGCGGAATAATCAAATGTGGGGTGCCATCTTTGCCACAAAACACATCTACAGTATACATACAACCGTGAATATATTCTTGAGTAATATATTCTTGTGAGTAAAAATCATAATTCTTTTTTATATCTGTTCGGTCTAAAACAGATATGCCTCTACTGCAACATGAAATTCGTTTTCTTCTAATAAACGTTGGACTTTTAGATTGGATAAAATGCTTATAATCTAAAATAGTATTAGGAACAGAGATTCCATTTTTACGCATTTCTTCTGTTGCTAGATGTTTATCTTTAAACAAATCAAAAACTGATTGAGCAGGAATATATTCATATAAAGCTTGTTCAATTTTGTTGTTTCTAAATAAAATTAAGTCGTCTTCTTCTGCGGAAATAACTAAATCTACTTTTTCATATTCTATAATGTTTTTTATACTTGCTATGTAGTTGTTTTTTTTGTTATAATTATCTATATGATAAAACTTATCAACTAACATGCTTCCACTAGAATACCCTTTTTCTATTGAATCACAACCTAAGATATAAAATTTGTAATCACGAGATTTTTTTAAAAGTTTAATAAAACTTCCAGCAGATGCCTGATATGAAACATGAGTTATTAATATTGTTAGTTCTTTCATAATTCTACTCCTTTTAAACATTAATTCTTTATCATCCTACAGCGCATACATATGATAACATTTTATTATCAGCCTTAATGGTCTAAAAGCAGCTATTGCCTTTGACATATTCTCTTTTCTTAGAACATATACTCGAAAAATCATTACCCCCACACATTACAAAAATTGACAAAGATAGACACATATGCTATACTGAACAAAAAATAGGGGAGGACGTTATGTATAAGATTGTTATTTGTGACGATGATAAAAATTTTATTTTCTATATGAAAGAAATGCTTTTGCGATGCGACTTGAGTGAGCGTCAAGTTACCTTTTATGAAGTTACGTCGGGGGAAGAGTGTCTTCTTACAGTAGAGAGAATGACATCTTGTGACTTGATCATTCTTGATATGCAGATGAGTGGAATGGACGGACATGCCACAGCAAAGCAGTTCAGAAAATTATTTCCGGATTCTTTATTAGTATTTTGTTCTGGTGTATCAAAACCTACGGATGAATCATTTAAAACCACGCCTTTTCGATATTTGCGGAAAAATTATGGAGATGACAAAATGTTATTGGAGTTGACCGCAGTAGTAGAGAAAATGAAGCAAATGAAAAAAAGAACCTATGTAATGGGGAAAAATCATATGAATATAGTGAAGGTGTATCCAGATGATATTTTATACATAGATAATTATAAGCGCGGAAGCGAAATCCATGTGCAGGAGAATTATAAAGACTACTCATTTGAGGATAGGATTACGACAAAAAAGAAGCTGGCAGAGCTGTATACGGATTTGAAAGGATACGGTTTTGAATATGCCCATAATAGTTATATTGTAAACTTAAATCATGTCGTTAAATTAAAATCAGAAGGTGTGATAAAACTATCAAACGGAGAAGAATTGAATGTTTCACGTTCCAGAATGCCAGAGTTCAGACTGGCACTGGCTGCGGTAATGAGTGAAAAATATAAATAAAAACGGAGGATAAAGTGAAGGTATTAAGTGTTGTAATAAGCTGCATCATCGATGTGTATTTGTTCCATTTGTTTTTTCAAAATTATTTTAGCAAGAGAAAGTTCTTTGCTGATTCAGTATTAAAAGAAAAGAGCTGCCAAATCGGCATCGTTATTCTATTAACCATATGCAACCTTTTGGGGAATGGGGATGTTAATATTTTAATTACGCCTGCATTATTTTTCTTGTATACGGTTTTAGAATTCCAAGGAAAAGTATGCTATCGTTTGTTATGCTTTGCTACGATGTTTTGCGTTTTGTATGGATGTGAGTTTTTATTTATGCTTTTGGTACATCCGGACGCATCGGATTACAAAAATTCTACATTGATTATGATTTTGATGCTTGTCATTAAATTTCTCACCTATATACTGGTTCTGATTACGAATCAAGCAATAGGCAAACGAAAAAGAATACAGGATTCCAAAATATTTATTATGTATATGATGATTCCGGCTGCAAGTTTATTTGTTATGATAATTGTATTCTATTCGGGAGCAGTTCATCATATGGCAGGGTATGCGAGCGCATTCCTTGGGTGCAGTTTTGCGGTCTTGTTTTTGGGGAATGTAATGAGTTTTTATGCATTTGAACGGTATTCGGAGCGCTTATATGAGACGATGGAACAAAATATCGTAATTATAAAGCAGAAAAAAGACTTGGAATATTATATGCAGATATCGGAAATTGACAAGAAACAAAAGGAACTGATTCATAATATTACGAATCAGATAAAGATGATTTATGTCTTTGCAAAGGATGGAAATACGAAAGCGATTTTAGAGTTGACGGATAGTATTGGTGAAGAAATGGAAAAGGATTCCAGGATGGTGTACTGCGACAATCCGGTATTAAATTCATTGTTAAATGAAAAAAGACGGGAAGCAGGGAAGCAGGGGATTCATACAGACTTTTATGTAGAACCCGGAGTTCTATTACAACATGTGGCACCGATGGATTTGATTTCCATGCTTGGCAATCTTTTGGATAATGCGATTCGTGCGGCTGCGGAGACACACGGGGAAAAGTATATTAAGAGTTACATTTATATGAAAGAAGTAGGCGGTTTCTGCGTCATAAAAATCACGAACCCATTTGAAAATATAAAACATACGCAGGATGGAGATTTTGCTACTACAAAAAAAGATGATGGCATGCATGGAATCGGACTTCATTCCGTGAGGCGGATTGCAGAAAAATATGGTGGATGTTTGATGTGTACGGCAGAGGATAAAACATTTGAAACGGTGTTGCTAATCTCTACTGATGAAGAAATATAACAAGAATCTGATAGTACTGCTTAGAGTGGCCTATCAGATTTTTTTGCAAAAGTGGCCCCTCATTCTGCCAAAATTGTCATTTCTATTGAATATTTTGTTGAAATATGTATAGTAAAAGGCAAAAAAAGAAATATGTGCATTGGCTACGTGTTTCAGAAAAAAAGGAGAATGATAGTTATGAAAAAAAGAATTGGTAAAAGTAAATTTGGTATTTTGAACTGTTTAGCGCTGGTTTTAGTAACGGCAACAGCGAATGCAGCATGTGCTTGGTATTTTCACCAGCCGGAGTTTCCAAAAGAAGCAAATGCGTTGAGAAAGCATTACAATGATTGAAAAAATTGTTAATAAACTTTTGGATACTCAAATTAAGAGTGGTTTACTAAAAGATGAAACAATACCAATTTACCGCTACGGTTATACTCTATTGATAGAAGTGACGATAAATGTAATTCTGTCACTGCTCATTGGTTTTGCCTTGGGGGAGATTGGTATTGTAATATTGTTTAATCTGATATTTATACCATTACGGGGATTCTGCGGAGGATGGCATGCTGGAAAGTCATGGCTGTGTACTATGACATCCGCAATTGTTTTATTGTTTTCAGTTTTTGTTGGGAAAGACCAATTATTTCAATATGGTACAAATTTGTGGATGATATTGATGGGAATATCCTGTTTGACCATATGGTTTCTGGCACCTATGGATAGCGAAGCCAAAAGACTGTCTGATGAAGAAATCGTCTATTATAAAAAAGTAATCCGAGGAATCTTGTTTGTAATACTTGTGTTTTTTGTACTGTTTGTTTATTTTAATATCTTTCGACTGGCAGGAGTTTTATGTTATGTAGTCTATGTACAAAGCGCTTCCTTGTTATTTGCATTTTTGATAAATGATAGGAAAAACAGAAAATAGAGATGGAGGAAAAGAAAGTGAAAAGAGCGAAAGGGAACAGAAAAGTAATTATTAGTGGAGTGTTAGCGGGAGCATTGTTATTTGCATCCGTATCTGAAATTAATTTAACAAAAAATGAAATAAAAGCGGATGCTGTATCTGTAAAGGCAGATATTACAAAGGAATTGACAGAAAAGAGAAATTCCTTTGTTAAACAGTTTGCATTATCCGATGGAAGTTTTACGGCAGTTGCATATTCGATGCCGGTTCACTATAAAAAGAAAGGTGTCTGGAAAGAAATTAATACGACACTTGTGAAATCAGGAAAGAAACAATATAAAACAAAATCTACAGATTTATCGATTAAAGTGTCCAAAAAGGCGAATAAAAAGTCAATGATTTCCTTAAAACGAGGCTCTGCTTGCTTATCCTGGTCATTGAATGGGAAAAAGATGAAAGCGGTGAATGTAAAAATCAGCAATCCAAAGAAAACCAAACAAACTGATGTATTAAATCAAAATGTGGTTTCTTATCCAAAAGTGTTAAAAAACACAAGCATCACCTATAACATTTTCCCGGAACGTGTGCAGGAAGTTATTACCGTATCGAAAAAGCAGAAGGCAAAGAAGTGGACGTTCAAAATCAATGCAGGAAAAATGAAAATCAAGGGTAAAGGAAATCAAGTATATTTCAAAACGAAAAAGGGCAAGAAAAAATACCAGCGTCTGCATACAATTGTAACCGATGCCAATGGAGTTTCTACTTCTAAAGTAAAAGTGAAATATAACAAGAAGAAAAAGACACTTACCGTGACACCGTCAAAGAAATGGTGGAACAGTAAAAAGAGAAAATTCCCGATGGAGATGCGAACCAGTTATCTGACGGACAAACACAGCAGAAACGTAAAAGTAGGAGCAGCCTACAGCGGAGCACCAAACGGAACATTTACCTATGATAAATCACTGCTTTTACAGGCGAATAAATGTATTGGATTTGTTCAGATGTCAGCGATAGCGGATTTGAAAAAGCCGAATGCACAGATACGAAGTGCAGCGTTACATATCAAAAATAAAAAGACATTAAAAATGGGAGCAGGAAAAACATTTGATATTTCTGTGCACAAAGTAAAAGATAAATGGTCTGCGAAAAAGCTGACGTTCAACAACCGTCCGGCTTATGAGGCAGAGGCAGCAGCCAAGACCGGCATCCAGAAAAAAGGAAGTTATTCATTGGATGTGACAGCACTCGTGAAAGGATGGCATCAGGGGGAGAATAATTATGGTGCCGCTCTGGCTGCGGAAAACACAAATCGCACGGATCAGGCGGAATTAGACAGAAATCCGTATTTTACCGTGAATTATGAAGTAGTAGGATTTGATGGAGCTGTTCAGTTAAAGGAAAATGAGCCAATTACCAGAGACATTATCAAAGAAGGTCAGGAAAACTATTTTTACTTTGACACGAAACCGGGCATTGCGTATGAGGTATATACCGATTCTGCCATTGATACGCAGGCAACCATGTATGATGAGAGTAAAGAGCGGGTTGGTTATGCGGATGATACTGGAACGAACAAAAACTTTTCTTTTGTGGACAGTTATAACAAAAGACGCTACATAAAGGTTAGTGCAAAAAACAAAGCAACCGGCAGTTATACGCTGCATTTGAAAAAACGTTTTGCCATTCCGGAAGTAAACGGAATGAAGGGACAGGATAAATATACACTTACATGGAATTCGATAGAGAATGCGAAGGAATATCTGGTATGTGTGTATGACGGTGGAAAGAAAATCAGCGAAACAGTAGTAACCGGTACGAGTTACGAGTATATATATACGAATGCAACAAGTGGAAAGATACTTGGCTTTACTGTTACAGCTAGAGAAAGTGAAGCCTTAACAGGCGAGAGTTCCAAAATGATTTACAGTGCAGACAGTCAGTCCGAATGGGTCTATCAGACACCAATGTTGAAAACACGGAAGAACGCATCTTCGGTAACAGTAAATGATAAAATTTATGTATTGGGTGGTGAAAATGAGCAAGGTGCCTGCAAATCTTTCGCAGCATATGACACGAAGAAAAAGGTATGGGAAGAACTGCCAGAATATCCGGGTTCGGAAACCGGAATCTGCAAAGCATCCCTGATTTCGTATAAGAATGAAATATATGTTATTGGTGGTCAAACCGGTACAGGTGCGAATGCAGCAGCACTCAAGCATATTTATGTATTTAATGCGGAATCCAAAAAATGGACAGCAAAAGCAGATATGAAAGAAGCAAGAACCAGTTTGGCAACAGCTGTTTGCGGAGGCAAAGTATATGTTTTTTCTAAGGCTGGGGCAACGGATAAATTGGATGTATATGACTTAGATGCGGATATATGGGAAAGTGCTGTTATGCCGGGGACCAGTACGATTCTTGGTGCAGTTTGTGTGGATAACCGTATATTTGTGTTGAAGGAAGAAGGGGAAGGTATATATTGGGTCGAGTATCTTCCGGAAGATAATGCTTTTGAAGAAGCCGGAATAGTATGTCCTTATACAACTTCAGATCACTTTGCCACACCGGTGGTCATCAGTGGAAAAATTTATATGGTAAAGGAAACGGAAACAAAGAATGTTTTTGTATATGATGCTTATTCCGATGAATGGAGCGAAATTTCAGCAATGAATTTAACAAAAAAAGAATCGCTGCTTTCTGCCTGCGAAAATGAACTTTACAGCATTGGTGGCGAAATGACAGGCTTTGGTGTGTTAGATGTGGTAGAGCAGTATACAATCAAAGCTCAAACGATAAAAAAGCAGATGACAATTAATAAGGGAGAAATTTACGAACTACAGGTAACTGCCGGAAATTTGGCGAAAGACCAGAGTCAGATTGTAACATTGTCAATGGATCCTGACAAACTGAACTTTCAATCCGCATCTTCTTTTGAGGAAGAAGCGGATTTGAAAGAGGGAGTTGATGGGGTAAAACTCTTAAAATATCAACCGAAAAAAGGCATTATGGTTCTAAAGTTGACAGGAAGCATGGAACGAGGGAACTCTTGTGAAGCCTATCAATCGGTTCCGGTAGAAGCCAAAATGGATGGAAAGACAACCGTTGAAATTACTTTAACCGAAAGAAAACAGGCTTAGAAAGAAGGAGAGTTCATGACAAAAGAACGATGGATAGTTGTTGTCAGCATTATGATGTGCATTCTTGGATGTGTTTGCTTTTGGCTGGTACAAAAAAATATCCATAAAGAACAGCAAACGAAAACAGAAGAGAAAAGTATTTATAAAACTTTGAGTGAATCGGATAAAAAGGCTGCGGACATTTATGCAGAACTTTATGAAGAGTCTGTAGAAAATGTATCGCGGATATATCAAAAGACAAACGACTGGGAAAAGACAAATAAACAGCTGGAAAAACAGTTTTTTACAATCGATGAAAATATAAAGTATGAGATGCAGAAAGAAGGCTATCGCTTAGAAGATTTGGAAAAAGCAGAAAAACTGTCGGTACAGACCGGAAAAAAAGCGATGGAGTTGATTCGGGCAAAAGGAAAAGCCTCGGACAATCGGAAGTGGTCCGATGTGGTAAAGAAAGAGGAGCTGCAGGCGGCAGAAACGACCGAGGTTCCGAAATAAAAAAGACATAACAGGAAGAAGAGGAGTTTAAATTTATGAGAGACTTAAGAGCAGTGATTCATGGAATTACAACAGCAGTTTTGTGTGGCGTGGCAGTTTTCTCCTGCAGCACCATCAGTAAAGCTGCCGGAGAAACTTATCAGACAGCAGTGGAGGCAGCCTATGGAGATACTTTTCGTGGCGTCTATGAGAACTATCTTGCCGGTTCTCCGTTAGAGGCAGAGTGCCCGGACGGTGTTGACACGGCAAGCGGACGGCTCATGCTTTCCCGTACCGACCTTTCCTTAGAAGGAACCGGCGGGATGGACTTGGAACTCAACCGCTATTATGACAGCAACGAAGCCAATCTCGGACATGCAACCGTCGAATATTTAGACAAACTCGAAATCGACACGGTATGGGTTAAATACCGGACGCAGGACAAAAAAGAGCTCAAAATCCTTGTCAACCGTGCCCTGTTATCCAAACATAAAAAAGCGTTAAAAGACCTCTTAGTTTCTTATGAAGTGGGTGAGGCTCACCGCAATGTAGAACAGGATGGGGAGGATGCGATTGAAACCAAAACCCAGCGGACGAAGATTGTCAGCCGGGAAGGGCATGACGTATACGGGATTGCCAGCGGATGGCGCTATGACCTTCCGTGGATTGAAACCGTAACACTGGCAGAAGAAGAGGGCTGGGGAAAAAATCCCGCGTATCTTCACTATGGAAGTGCCGGTGTGATTGGGATTGAAACGAATGCCGATGCGGCAGCAAAAACTTACGCAATCCAAGGACTGAGTGGCTACTCTTACGAAGATTTGAAACTGGAGGATTTTAAGCAGACCGTGGATGGCATTTCCTGTACCTACCTGCTTCGTGATAAAACCGGACTTCGCACCTATTTTAACGAAGACGGTGTTGTTGTGCTGCAAAAAGACGCCCATGACAATGCCATTACCTATACATACACCGATGCCATTCATCTGGCAGCCATTACCGATTCCGTCGGACGAAAGATTGTATTTCACTACGAGGGAGAGGGTGCTGACAAAGTGCTGAAAACCGTCACCGTGCAGGGAAAAGAAGCGGCAGGCGGCGTAACCAAGAAAACGATTACTTATGAAACGGAAGAAAAAACATACACGCCGCATCACGGAGATGTGTTAAACGGCTTTGTGCTTACGGCGGCAACCGTCGATGGAAGCCGGGAAACCTATACCTACCGGACCGTGGAACGGCTGATGAATACTTCCGGAGCGGGAATCGCTTCCCAGCGAGTTTCCACCAATCAGAGCTATCTTCTGACAAAATGTAAGGCAAACGGCAGTGAGACTAACTATGAGTACCGTGCCTGCTCGCTGCGCGGTGAAAAAGAAGTGGGAACCGGGCAGAAGAGGGATGTGGTGACGGAGCAGTTTTATGTCACCAGAGAGTATGAAAAAGACAATAAAACCGGAAAGAAATCAAACGGTACAAAGTATGACTATTTCCAGAAAAAAGGAACCGACGGACTCCGTTCCTATGACGATTTCAGGGAGCGGGAAAAAGACGATAAAGGCAACTGGAAAACCGCTTATGAAGTCTGGCAGTACGGAAATGACGGACTCCGCACGGTAACGGTTGTCAGCAGATTTAATCCGAACAAATATAAAACCAACAAAAAGTATTACGATTATACTTATAAGAAATCCAAAATCAACCCGGATACTTTAAGGCTTAAAAAGGATACCAAGAAAAATGTCAGTCTGTATGTATATAATGAAAATAAACTTCTTACGGATGAGATAAATTATGGGAAAGAAAAGGAGGAAAATAGTTACAAATATGACAAGGACGAGAACGGTTCTCTGGTGACGTTAGAGACCAGTAAGTTTTGGGGTAAAAAGGGGAGCGGAGCAGTCACTTCAAAGCAGGGGTACACCTACGACAATTATCGAAATGTCCTGACAGAGAAATCCCCCAAAGCTTACCTTGCAAAAAACAAGGGGAAAGAGCATCTGCATACAGTAACATATGCTTACCATAATACGGATGCCGGTTATCCTGCCGATGACAGGCCATTCTGTTTGTGTACGCTGACCAAGCAGGAATTCTATGATTCTGCAAAGACAAAAATTAAGGTAACAGGCAAAGTGATAGCGGATCATATGGATTATGCCAGTATTATCAAGCAAAAAAGTGTAAGTGGTGGAGCATATAAAATAATTACGAAGTCTGATTATAAGTATGATAATTTAGGCAATGAAATTCAAGAAAAAACATATCCTTTTTATAATACATCAGAAGAAAAAGAAGTTATTCTAAATGACTATACATATAACAGCCTCGGACAGCAGACTAAGAAGACCGTAACCATTACTTCTGCAAAACGTCCGGAAGATAACCGTACTTACACTGAAGAAGTAAACTATGATTCTTTCGGTAATGAGATTTCTCGCACCGATGAAAATGGTCTGATATCAAAAACCTCCTATGACCCGGAGACAGGAAAAGAAACCGAAACTATTAACGCTGTGGGAACAGAGTATGAATCTAAGGATAAGGAATACCAGTCGGCGGATGGTTTAAAAACCATGACCGTAGATGAGTATGGGCGGGTATCCATCGAGATACAGGATGCCTTTGGTAATACGGTCATCAGCAAGGATGAAGCTGCAGGCATATGGACGGAGAGTATCTATGATTATGGTAGTGAGAAAGATGAGGACAACGCTTCCGATGAGGACGAAGACAGTGAATCGGATGAGGAAAAAGAGGAGACGGCACGTCTGATTGAAGAACGAACATATACTTTTGAGCCGGATGAAAAGAGGTTCATCATCAATGAAAATGGGGAGACCGTACCGAATTATTATATTACTGGAAAAGGAAAAGACATCCTTTCTGGTAGCAAACATTTTTATGATGATCTGGGCAATGAAATTGGCAGCGCCGAGTTCAGCAATGGGAAACTGGACGCTGCCCACTGCACTTCATGGAGTTTTAGCAAGAGCGAGACAGAGGTAACTGGGGAAGACGACGAGGCACAGACCATTTCCACCAGTTACAGCAAAACCCTAAATCCTGCTAAATATCAGCCAAGGGCAGATGCAGAGGGGTATTATGACCAGTTCAATGATGTTGTTTTAAGCGAGAACATTACAAAAACTGTAACGGATGCCGAAGGCATTACCCTGTCAGAGACAAGCATCGATATCCGTGGCGAAAGTATGATAGAAGTAGTGACGACCTATGAAAGTGATGATTTTGGCAGAACCACTAAAGAAAACACGATAACCAGAAAACAGCAGGACGGGAAGTGGCTTCCTGCCTATGAGACACAGACCCTCTCCACTTATGATGATAACGGAAACGTCAGCCAGACGGAGACAAAGAGCCGGAAAGAGGGAGAGACGGAATGGCAGACCCAGACTGTCAAGACAGACTATGACGAGCAGGGGCAGGTGACAAAGCAATACACCCCTAGAGGAACCAAGGAGAATGTGGCATCCAAGTATGAGTACGACATTCTTGGACGGATGATTCAGTCTGAGATCCCACAGGAAAAGAAAGATGGAAGCACTAGTTACCAGAAAACCACGACAGAGTATGATAATTCGGGAAATGTGACGGAACAAAACGAACAGATTGACAGTGACAGGACGGCAAAAACCGAGTATACTTATGATAAATGTGGTAACCTTGTCATGGTCAAAAGCCACATGGAGGGGGAGAAAGCACAGTATGTCCAGTATGTCTATGACATCCAGGGGAACAAAGTGCGCCAGTTTACCGGAATGACCGAACCGCTGACGCTTGCGGTATCGGAAGTGGAGAATGCCGCTGACGATGCAGATACATTTTCCTATGCGGGAAAAACCTATCAGCTCACTGTCAGTGGAAAGAAAAAGTCTGATACCATTGCCGAGACAAGGTATGAGTATGATGGAAAAAATCAGTTGGTTGCTTATACTGACCCGGAAGGCAGGAGGGAAACCTATACCTATGATGTGAACAGCAACCTGACGAAAACAGTAGACAAGAACGGCAATACTCTGAAAAACACCTATGACTATCAGAACCGTCTGACGGAGATGGTGGCAAAGGAAAAGAAGACCGGGAAAGAGACCGCCCATACATATACTTACAATGCCTATGGGGATGTGGAAACCCAGGACGGCACTAGATTTACTTATGGAGACGTATCCGGGCAGATTACCAGTGAGACAACCAAACTCACCAAGAATAAGGACGTTGTTAAGAATTATGCTTATGACAGTGCCGACAATAAGTCCACCTTTGATGTGACAGTGGGTGGGGAAACAAAACTTTCCCTCCGCTATGCCTATGATGGGGAATCCAAACTGGTCTCCGTTACCGATGAAAAGGGCAATCAGGTAGTGGGATATTCCTATGATATGGATGGAAATTTGTCCGAGAGAACCGTGCCAGGGAACAACATGACTACTACTTATACTTATGATTACCAGAACCACCTTACGGCAATGAAAAACCAGACAGGCAGTGCAGGGGTTATATCCCAGTATACTTCTGAATATCTTGCCAATGGGCAGAAGTCGAAAGAAACTTCTGATGTGATGGGCAAAGATGGCAAGAAGTCCCAAAAGACTGCAACCTATACATATGATCTTTTAGGACGTATTAAGAGAGAAACCAAAACAGGCAGTGAGGACATTTCCTACACCTATGACAGCAACAACAACCGAAAGGAAATGAAGGTTGGAAATAAAGTAACTGCTTATGAATACAACAAAAATAATGAACTGCTCCGTACTGATACGTTAAATACCGATACGGAGAAGGATTTTGTTGTTATATACAAATATGATAAAAACGGAAATCAGTTGGCAACAGTTAACAGATATGAAATTCCTAATGACAGGAAAGAAGACACCTATGTGGATGTAGATGTTACACTGGGAGATAATCGGTTAAATGAAAATGTAGTCAACCATTATAATGCTTTGGATCAGCTTACTAAAACGCTAACAAAGAACTATAAGGTAAGCTTTACTTATGATGCCGAGGGACTGCGTACCAGCAAGACAGTAAATGGGAAGAAAACTGTCTTTATATGGGATGGAAATCAGTTAGTGATGGAGTTGTCTGAGAGTGGTATAGTGAAGAAGCGATATATCCGTGGAAATGATTTGGTTTATGTAGACAAGGAAGCGGACAAAGATTCTGGCAAATTTGAGGATAAGCAGTATTATGTAACAGATTCACACGGTAATGTGGTGCAATTGACCAATGTAGATGGAAAAATTATCAAGACTTATGAGTACGATTCCTTTGGAAATGAAGTGAATCTGGATAAAAAGGATGATAATCCGTTCCGTTATTGTGGGGAGTACTATGATAAAGAGACGGAGGAAATTTATCTCCGGGCAAGGTATTATCAACCGACAGTGGGGAGATTTCTTACAAGAGACACCTATACAGGAGAAAGCGGTGATCCGCTAAGTTTGCATTTGTATACTTATTGTGGCAATGATGGGATGAATAAATGCGATGCTGATGGTAATGCATGGACGTGGATAAAGAATAAGTGGAATGCATTTTGTGATACAGCCCAAAAATGTTATAATGGTGCAAAAACTTATGTAAAAAAAATTGCAAGTAATGTTAAGAAAACAGCGGCTAAAGTAATACGGGGAGGAGTTAATTATTGGAAAAAAACTTGGCTTGGGAAAGAATTTTATAAAAGAACAAAATCAGGGAGCGACTGGAAAGTGAATTTACTTTTAAAGTTGGGTGGTTTTGAAAGGGAAAAAGGCAAAAGTATATTTCATGCAAGGGATATTTGTATACAGAAATTAGGAGGGTATAATAATTTTTATGATTTTGTTTTTGATTCAGCGACAAACATATCTAAACCGTTAAAATATAAATTTACAGATAGAAAAGATTATAAATTTAATATGAAGAGAAAGTATGTCATATGGGCATGGAAAGGTGATTATTTGAATTTGGGGGCAGGATGTGAAGTGGGTTTCTATAACACTTATGGAAGTACGAAACATTACTTTTTTGTAAAAAAAATATTTACAGAATTAGAGATGCGGTACAATGGAAATTTAATTAATAACTATAGGCCGCCGAAATCCAAAGGAGAAAAAGTGGGGCATTCATGGTGGATTACAACATTTAATGCTGGTATGCAAAATAATGTCAATCCTTCAAAGATTGGATTCCGATGTGTAGCAGATCTATCTGTATTAAAAGCTTATGCTCGAAAAGCATTGGAAAGACGACTTGAAAAATCAAAGAGGTGGAACGTTGAAGGAAACAAGGCGACTTTAAAATGGAACTATTAGTGAAAGAGGAATTAGATTGAAAAATAATGCTGATTTGATTATTTTTCACACGGCTATTTGTGCCGAGAACGTCACAAATAAGCCTTAATCCGACACGGGAGAACTGCAATGCGGCAAGAGTGCCGTATTCGCAGCTTTCTCGTGTGGTTTCTCGAATGCAGACGTTCTCAGAATGAGAGGTTTTATGAAAAATAAATATTTATATCTGTTTTTGATATCTGTTATTATGATGATATTGTCAGGGTGTACTCTTAGAACTTCAGATGGATTTACGTCTGATGAAAAAAGTATATGCGTGCTTCAGAATGGACGTTCAGCCCGCATTGGGAATACGGTACTTTATGATTGCAGTGAAGATTATGGTACTTATATAAAATTGGAAAACAGTGATGTCTCAAGAAAATTAGACGATGTATCACAAAACTTTGCTATCGATAAAATATCCAGTTCCAATCAATATTTTTATCTGTCTGGCAGGGAGATTTCGGATGTATGGGGAGGCAAGACAAATGTACTGGTTATGGATGTAAATGGAAAAATTATTGCAGCAAAGGAATGCTGTTGCGACTGGATTTATGCCAGCGGAAGTACCATTTTTGGTTATTACAAATGTCGCGATGAATCCGAAAAAGTGCTTGCGTGGGAGGCAACACGTATGGAGGTAACACATTATCAGGATGAGGAAGAATTTCTGAACAGTGCACACAATAATATAGAGGAATGGACGCCAATGACTGGCGAGAGTTTGTCGGTGGATGGGAAAGAATGGTTTCGTCAAAAAAAGGATTACGAACACTCCCAAAATTATTATACGGATACGGTATATTGTGATACTTATTACGTTTTGGAGTGGTTAAATTATGTGGACGGGAGAGAATCTTCGGGGTTGGATTGGGATGTGAAAGTACAATCTAAAAAGTACATAAAGCAAATGCGGAAACTCATGGGGGCAAAGAAAAATTTTGAAGTATCCTCCTGGCAATTGGAGGACAAGTTAGTTGTTATTTGTCGTGTTTATAGTCGGTCGGGAGGTCTTTTGCAGCATTTTACAAAAGACATAGAGCGTAGTTTGATTTTCCAATATGATCCGGACACGGATTCTCTTCATTTGGACAATACCTATGAGGGAAAGGAACTGGCGTATTGGGATGAAACCTGGATGATATATCGGAAAGGAAAAGAACTGTTTGTTGAAAATATTCCCACGCATAAAGTAAGTAAAGTATTTGAAAATGATACAATTATTAATATTGATTTGTCATATGACATTGTTACTTTATGGGATACAAAGGATGGGAAGTTGAATCGTTCAGATACATTTATATTGCAATAAGAAATTTAAATGTATGAACTATCTGACGTATATCTAAAAGACGTAATCATTATAATTGTGGAGGGAGTATATAGAAATAACTATTTATTAAATCACACAATACGAAGAATATAATTTGAAAGTTAATGATTGCGTAAGAAAGGGAATAAGTGGCAATCTTTATTGGAAGGTTGTGTGAGGAAATAGGTGTTTAGTAAGTGTGTTTTAGGTATTAAATTTTTATTTGTTGTATTGAAGTTTGAAGGAGTGATAGTGTGAAAAATAATGCCGATGCACTTATTTTTCACACCACTATTTGTGTTGAAGCGCCACAAATAGTATTGATGCACAGAGCAAAAACAGCTACGCTGCTTTTTGCTCGTGCCTCCTCCGCTGCGCTTCGGAATGGAGGATTAAAATGAAAAAAGGAGTCAAAAAGTGCTTGCTAATAACAGTTTGTATACTAAATTTTCAAATGTGTATGTTTAGTTATGCTACTGCACGCGAATCAACGCCAAATATTAAAGTAAATAGATCTAAAAGTAGAAATGTATACATGAAAATTATTTCTGCAACACCAAAGACAATTAAAATAAAAATTTTTAATAAAAGTGAAAATATAGCACGATATTCGGAAAGTTTTACGCTGTATAAGTATAAGGATGGGAAGTATAAAAAAATAAAGAAAATTGCAAAAACACCGAAAAGTTTATATCTTATAAAAAAAAATGACAGTAAGGTGGAGAAGCTAGTGTGCAAAAAACTTTTTGGAAAAAACTGTCAAAAGGGAAATATAAAATCAAATGGATTCAAAGTAAAAAATTTACAATAGAATAGCATTTAGTAGTATGATGGTTCAAATTGTGATTGATTGAAAAAAACTGTAAAAAAGTAAAGGAGTAATGTACGATATGAAAAAAAAGTATACAGTGTTGATACTAATTTCTTTTGCTATGGGAGTGATTTTTTCATTGATGCTTATGTTGCCATTGGCAGAAAAGAAATTACAGAAAAGTATATCTGATGATAGAAATAATACAATTACAGAGATGAATGAATTAAGTGACATTCTAAGGCTGTATAATCTTTTTTTAAAAAATGAGGTGGATCAAATAATAAGAAAGGGGAAAGTTATTTTCTGAAAGATTACTGTAATAATTTTAATAAACTTGATAAAACGGGGAATGGAGTTCGATATGCTTTGTTTGATATGACAAACGATGGAATACCAGAACTCCATGTATTGACGGATATTTCGTATTCCGTTCATACGGTTGAGGGCAAGAAATTAATTACATGGTATGAAGGGGATCGGTATAGAAGACCCCTTAATAATAAAGCTATACTTGGAAAAACAGAATCAAGTGAAACATATTATGAATATATTGTTCTAGATAATAAAGGAGAGGAAGTTTTTTCTTGTGCCTTTGCTAAGAATCAAAGAAATATTTGTTTATTTTCCAATGGTGAGGACTATATTAAGTTATCAAAGCGAAAATGGGAGAAACTAACAAGCCCGTTTTTGTCTATTGGTTCAGATAAAATAAATTGGAAAAATATAAATGATAAAGTGGAATGGACGGAATTAAAAGGTAAATAGTATCAAAAAAACTATTGGGAAAATACAAATTATTTCTAAGTCATTCAAGTAGGGATGTTACGATTATCAGAATCTAAATCGGTAAGTGTGTGCCTGATAGCGGTCAGAAACATACGATAGATAGTAATGATGGCTTTCTTGTGACCACGACGTGCTTATATGCGTCGATATCGATTAGTAATGATTCGGGCAAAAGGAAAAGCCTCGGACAATCGGAAGTGGTCCGATGTGGTAAAGAAAGAGGAGCTGCAGGCGGCAGAAACGACCGAGGTTCCGAAATAAAAAAGACATAACAGGAAGAAGAGGAGTTTAAATTTATGAGAGACTTAAGAGCAGTGATTCATGGAATTACAACAGCAGTTTTGTGTGGCGTGGCAGTTTTCTCCTGCAGCACCATCAGTAAAGCTGCCGGAGAAACTTATCAGACAGCAGTGGAGGCAGCCTATGGAGATACTTTTCGTGGCGTCTATGAGAACTATCTTGCCGGTTCTCCGTTAGAGGCAGAGTGCCCGGACGGTGTTGACACGGCAAGCGGACGGCTCATGCTTTCCCGTACCGACCTTTCCTTAGAAGGAACCGGCGGGATGGACTTGGAACTCAACCGCTATTATGACAGCAACGAAGCCAATCTCGGACATGCAACCGTCGAATATTTAGACAAACTCGAAATCGACACGGTATGGGTTAAATACCGGACGCAGGACAAAAAAGAGCTCAAAATCCTTGTCAACCGTGCCCTGTTATCCAAACATAAAAAAGCGTTAAAAGACCTCTTAGTTTCTTATGAAGTGGGTGAGGCTCACCGCAATGTAGAACAGGATGGGGAGGATGCGATTGAAACCAAAACCCAGCGGACGAAGATTGTCAGCCGGGAAGGGCATGACGTATACGGGATTGCCAGCGGATGGCGCTATGACCTTCCGTGGATTGAAACCGTAACACTGGCAGAAGAAGAGGGCTGGGGAAAAAATCCCGCGTATCTTCACTATGGAAGTGCCGGTGTGATTGGGATTGAAACGAATGCCGATGCGGCAGCAAAAACTTACGCAATCCAAGGACTGAGTGGCTACTCTTACGAAGATTTGAAACTGGAGGATTTTAAGCAGACCGTGGATGGCATTTCCTGTACCTACCTGCTTCGTGATAAAACCGGACTTCGCACCTATTTTAACGAAGACGGTGTTGTTGTGCTGCAAAAAGACGCCCATGACAATGCCATTACCTATACATACACCGATGCCATTCATCTGGCAGCCATTACCGATTCCGTCGGACGAAAGATTGTATTTCACTACGAGGGAGAGGGTGCTGACAAAGTGCTGAAAACCGTCACCGTGCAGGGAAAAGAAGCGGCAGGCGGCGTAACCAAGAAAACGATTACTTATGAAACGGAAGAAAAAACATACACGCCGCATCACGGAGATGTGTTAAACGGCTTTGTGCTTACGGCGGCAACCGTCGATGGAAGCCGGGAAACCTATACCTACCGGACCGTGGAACGGCTGATGAATACTTCCGGAGCGGGAATCGCTTCCCAGCGAGTTTCCACCAATCAGAGCTATCTTCTGACAAAATGTAAGGCAAACGGCAGTGAGACTAACTATGAGTACCGTGCCTGCTCGCTGCGCGGTGAAAAAGAAGTGGGAACCGGGCAGAAGAGGGATGTGGTGACGGAGCAGTTTTATGTCACCAGAGAGTATGAAAAAGACAATAAAACCGGAAAGAAATCAAACGGTACAAAGTATGACTATTTCCAGAAAAAAGGAACCGACGGACTCCGTTCCTATGACGATTTCAGGGAGCGGGAAAAAGACGATAAAGGCAACTGGAAAACCGCTTATGAAGTCTGGCAGTACGGAAATGACGGACTCCGCACGGTAACCGTTGTCAGCAGTTTTAATCCGAACAAATATAAAACCAACAAAAAGTATTATGATTATACTTATAAGAAATCCAAAATCAACCCGGATACCTTAAGGCTTAAAAAGGATACCAAGAAAAACGTCAGCCTTTATGTATATAATGAAAATAAACTTCTTACCAATGAGATTCACTATGGCAAAGAAAAAGAAGAAACCATAACCGCTTATGATAATAACGGCAATGGTTCTCTTGTGGTGCTTGAAACCGACAAATCGTATGGAAAGAGCGGCAAAGCGGTCACGACAAAACAAGGGTATACTTATGACCGCTGCCGAAACGTTTTAACTGAAAAGACAAACGCCGCTTATCAGAAAAAGAATCAGGGAAAAGAACACCTTTACACGACAAACTATACATATCCGGCAGGAACATATCCGGATTCGGACGGTGCTTTTGTCTGTCCGGTGCTTACGCAGGAATCATACAGCGGAGCAAAGACCAAAAACCGCATGGTAAGCACGATGGCGGCAAACGGTGTGGATTATGCCGGCATATCCGAGCAGAAAAGTGTAAACGGCGGTGCGTACCGGACACTTACCAAAACGGATTTTACTTACGATGAACACGGCAACGAAACACGGGGCAGAGTTTATCCTTCCTACGATACGGACGGCGAAAAAGAAGTAATTCAGAATGACTACACCTTCAATGCACTGGGCCAGCAGACCCAGACTAAGGTTACGCTTACTTCTGCGAAAAACCCATCCGATAACCGGAGCTATGTGGAAGAAAAGACAACGTATGATTCTTTTGGCAACGAGCTTTCCTACACCGATGAAAACGGACAGACCTCCAAAACTTCCTATGATGAGGAAACCGGCGAGGAAACCGAAACCATCCGTGCTGTGGGAACTGCGTATGAATCCAAAGACAAGGAATATACCTCCGCGGACGGCTTAAAAACCATGACGGTCGATGCTTACGGACAGGTTAATATCAGTATTCAGGACGGCTTTGGCAACACGCTGATAAGCAAAGATGAAGCGGCCGGCACCTGGACCGAAAGCACCTATGAGTATGGCAGCGAGGACAACGGCGGAAACGAAACCGAAGAGACAGAAGACGATGTCGATGAAGAAAAAGAAGAAACATCCCGTCTTCTGGAAGAAAAAACATACTCGTTTGAGCCGGATGAAAAGAAATTCATTGTCAATGAAAACGGAGAGACCGTGGCAAACTTTTACATGACCGGGAAAGGCAGTGAACTGTTAAGCGGCAGCAAAAACTTTTATGACGACCTCGGCAATGAGATTGGAAGTGCCGAATTTATGAATGGAGAACTGGATAAAGCCCACTGTACTTCCTTCCATTTCAGTAAAAGTGAGACCGAAGTAACCGGCGAAGAAGACGAGGCACAGACGATTACCACCGGTTATGAAAAGGAAATCAATCCGTCTTCTTATACCGAAGAAGTTGACCCGGCAAATTTTTACGACCAGTTTAACGATTCGGTGTTAAGTGAAACGATTACAAAAACCGTAACGGATGCCGAAGGCAACAACCTTTCCCAGACGACTACCTATCTTCGGGGAAAAAATAAAACGGAAACCGTTACCACGTATGAAAATGATGACTTTGGCAGAACGGTCAAAGAAAACACGGTTCAGAAAAAATATCAGGATGGCAGATGGCTTCCGTCTTATGAGACAGAGGTTTCTTATACTTACGATGAAAATGGAAATGTAACCGAAACCGAGACAAAGAGTCGAAAAGAAGGGGAAACCGACTGGCAGATACAGAAAACAAAAGCTGTCTATGACAGTAAGGGACAGGTTACGAAAGAATACAGTCCACGCGGTGTCAAGGAGAACGTGGCGGCAGCATATACGTATGACCTTTTGGGACGTAAGGTCAAAGAAGAACTTCCGCAGAACAAGACAGACGGAAGTGCCGGTTACCAGACCGTAGTAAACGAATATGATAAATCCGGCAACCTCGTGGAAACAAAAGAGCAAATCGAGGGTGACAAGAACAAAGAAATCGAGTATACTTATGATAAACAGGGAAATCTCGTTCAGGTGAAAAGCAGTCTGGAAAATGAAAAAGCACAGTATGTCCAGTACGTCTATGACGAGCAGGGCAACAAAGTGCGCCAGTTTACCGGCATGACCGGTCCTTTGGCGGTAACGGTAGCGGCAGTTGAAAATGCCAAAGACGATGCCGGTAAGGATACCTTTACCTATGGCGGTAAAACGTATGCCGTTTTGGTAACCGGGAAAAAGAAATCCGATACCATCCGGGAAACCAAGTATGTGTATGATACGAAAAACCGCCTGGTTTCTTATACCGACCCGGAAGGAAGAACGGAAACGTATACTTACGACTGCAACAACAACCTGACGAAAACCGTAGATAAAAACGGAAATATTTTGAAAAACACATATGATAATAAAAACCGGCTGACCGAGAGGACAGCAAAGGAGAAAAAGACCGGAAAAGAAACCGTACATACTTACCGTTACAACGCCTATGGAGATGTGGCAGTACAGGATGATACACAGTTTTTGTATGGCGATGTGTCCGGTCAGGTCACAAAAGAAACGACCAAACTGACAAAAAATAAGGATGTCGTAAAGAATTATACCTATGACAGTAAGGGGAACAAATCCACTTTTTCCGTAAAAGCAGGAGAGGATACCAAACTTTCTCTGTCGTATGAGTATGATGGCAGTTCCCGACTGATTTCCGTCAAAGACAGCGAAGGAAACCGGTCTGTTTCTTATACCTATGATACAGAGGGAAGCCTTAGCGAAAGACAGGCGGCAAACGGACTGAAAACCACGTATGGGTATGATTACCAAAACCGCTTAACCTCTATGACAAACGAGACGGGAAAAGGTGTGGTTTCCAAGTACAGCAGTACCTATCTCAAAAACGGACAGAAAGCAGAAGAAGTTTCTACCGTTATGGATAAGAATGGAAAGAGCACGAAAAAAACAGCAGCCTACACCTATGACATGCTTGGCCGTATTACCAGAGAAACAAAAACAGGAAGGGAAGATATTTCCTATACCTATGACGCCAACAATAACCGGAAACAGATGACAATCGGAAACAAGACAACCGCTTATCAGTACAACAAAAACGACGAACTGCTCCGCACCGATACGCTGCATACTGACACGGAGAAGAACGATGTGGTGATTTACAAAAATGATAAGAACGGAAACCAGCTTGCTACCGTGAACCGCTCTGAAATTCCGGCAGAAGCAAAGGATACGTCTTACATCGATGTCGATGTGACGCTGGGAGACAATCAATTGAACGATAATGTAGTAAACCATTATAATGCTTTGAATCAGCTGACCGAGACGCTTACGAAAAACTATAAGGTAAGCTTTACTTATGATGCCGAAGGACTTCGTACCGGAAAGACGGTAAACGGAGAAAAAACGGTTTATGTCTGGGACGGAGACCAGGTGGTAATGGAACTGTCAAAGGGAGGAGCCGTACAGAAACGTTACATCCGTGGAAATGATTTAGTGTATGCCGATAAAGGAGAAAATACGGAGAAAACGTATTATGTCACAGATATGCACGGCAATGTGGTGCAGCTTTTGGATGAATCCGGAAATGTCACAAAGACGTATGAGTATGATTCCTTTGGAAACGAAGTAAAACCGGAGAAAAAGGATGAGAACCCGTACCGTTATTGTGGGGAATACTACGATAAAGAGACGGAGGAAGTTTATCTGCGGGCAAGATACTATGAGCCGGGAGTAGGAAGATTTATCACAAGAGATACCTATACCGGGGAAAGTGATGAGCCGCTGAGTCTGCATTTGTATACCTATTGTTACAATAATCCTGTTGATTATTTAGATGACAGTGGAAATTGTCCAATAGTTGATTGGGGGAAGTTTGTGTGGAGATGTATAACAGGTAGTATAACTAATAAAAAAGCCAATTCAACAAATGGATTCCCAATTATGCAAAAGCCAATATCGCCCAAAATGGGAAAGGGAGCAATAGGGAAAAAGAAACTTGATGTTACAAAGCTAAAGCCTAGTAAAAAAATAAAAAAAATTATAAAGCAATATGAGGGATATTACAATTATATGTATGATAGCCAAAGGCCTGATAATAAAGAACTTAGGAAGAAATATAAGGCTGATGATGGATTGGATTGGACGATTGGCTGGGGACATAAAATTTTTGGAGAAGAAGGAAATAAATACAAAAAAAATACTATAAGCAAAGTCAAAGCACAACAATTATTTGATCTTGATTTAAGCAAAGTTACAGAAGGGTCTTTACATAAATATTTGAAAAAATATAATGTGAAATTATTTCAATATCAGTACGATGCACTGGTTTGTTTTACTTACAATTTAGGATATAATTTTTGGAACAATGAAAGTGATAAAAATAGAACTATCTATAAATTGATTAAGAGTAAAAAATATTCGGATAAGGCTTATGTAAAGAAGGTGTTTTGTTTATATAAAAATCCTAATTTGCTTCTGCGTAGAAAAAAAGAGGCAAAAATATTTAATTTAGGGAAATATCCAAAAAACTAGAAATAACAAGTAAAAGGAAAACGATATTTAATCTGATATTTAATTTTGAGATAGTCACAAAATTAGATGTTGCTGAAAACTATAATTGAATTTGGGGATAATTTTCTTAGATTGAATAATCATAGAGTTGGTAGTTTTGTTTCTGTTTAAATGATTTTGTTAAGTAAAAGAAATACGTGTCAATAGGGAAATAGGGCAATGGATTTAATATGTATTTTTCAAAGTTGTAATGTGTTTGACTGAATAGTGAGTTTGGCTGTTATTTATAGGACAACAAAGGCTGTTAAAAAATACATATAATTTTTGAGGGAGTGTTTATAATGTTAATTATACGAGGAGGATTGCGTATGAAAAATAGGATTTATAGTTATATCATAGTTTTATTACTTGTGTTTTTGACTATTTATGTAAAAGGACGTTTTTTTTATGGCGAAGATAAGCAGAAAAGAGAACCTTCAAAAATAGAGGAAGCGAAATATACGAATAATAAAAAAGAGATTGAGGTACTTATGGGAAAATGGAGATTTACGAAAAGAATTTCATATCCAAGAGCTTATTCCTTAAAAGCAGAGAAATTATGTGATAATAACTATATAGGACGAATAATTGAAATAAAAAAAGATTTGTTTGATGGAAAAACTTTTGAAATAAAAAATCCATATTATAAGATTATAAGTATAAAAAATCCATATGAACTTATGAGCGGATATGGGTATTCAAGAAATAAAGAATTAGCAAAATACATTCAAAAAGGAGATTATGATGTTTTGGAAATTTTAAAAAGCAAGCCTCAGAGTAAAAATAATAATATATATAAAGATTTTGAGGATGAGTATTATCAGAAAAATGATATTTGGACCTTGTTAGTAATTGATAATGAGACAATAATTTTTTATGAAAATGGATGCTTTGAAGCGAAAAAAATAAAATAAACGCAGGATACATTATAATGGTCTCATAAATTAAGACACTGAACACGTCATTTCTTAATGAATCTGATATACTATAACCAACAAATGAAAGAAGGTACTTATTATGTCCAGATCAAGAAGAAATTTCAGTGCTGAATTTAAAACCAACCTCGTACTCCAGCTGCTTAAAGGAGAAAAAGAACTTAATGTCTTTGCTGTTGAAAACGATATTCAACCAAATCTCCTCCGCAACTGGAAGAAGGAATTCCTTACAAATGCTTCTCTTGCTTTTGATAACAAGAGGGAATACAATCTCCGGGAAAAACTTGCTGAAGAACGCAAGGAAAAAGCCGAATACGCCAAAAAGGTCGGTCAACTTACTATGCAGGTTGACTGGCTCAAAAAAAAATCTGAAGAAGTTGTCGGACCTGACTACGAGAGTAAATTTAGTCCGAAACCTTTCGACGACTAAAGAATTGCCAGTTTCTACCGGTGCAAAGTTGCTTGGAATCAATCGTACCAGCGTATATTATGGCGGCATCCCCGTTTCAGAGGAAGAATTGGAATGCAAATCTATCATTGACCATCTGCATATGGATAATCCTACCTGGGGAGCCCGTCAGATGTCTGCTCAACTTAAACTGCGCGGATATCATGTTGGACGCCGTAAAGCAAGCAGATATATGCGTGAAATGGACATTACATACATTCCAATGAAGCACGAATTTCTTTACCTGACAGCCATCATCGACTGGTACAGCCGTTGTATCGTTGGCTGGGATGTTGATGATACTCTGGATACCACTATGGTCATCAACGCCTGTAAAAAAGCATTTAAAGTAGCTAAGCCGTTAATCATCAACTCGGATCAGGACAGCCAGTTTACCAGCGACAAATACATCGACTTTATTCGTAATAACGGAATCCATCAAAGCATGGATGGCAAAAGTCGATGGGCCGATAATATCATGATTGAACGCTGGTTCCGCAGCTTCAAGTATGAGGAAGCAAGAGAAGCCATCGGAAGATATATCTACACCTATAACTTTGAAAGATGCCATCAGTCCATTGGAAACAAACGACCTGCCGAGGTATACTATCCGGTAATGCTTCTGGATGCAGCCAGAGCAGCCGCATAATATAAAAATCCGGGAAATGCCGCACCACATTTTCCATGTAACCCGTCAACGTATCAGTTCATTATAAAAACATCGAATTTTTATCTTGACAACTGAGCCATTATAGAGTACATAGAAAATAATTTAGAAAGGAAAGTATGATAATTTGTGTTTAGTTATCATTCTGGGGAATGATGACAGAACATGTAAGTTAGTAGAATATTCAACTGTTTCAATCAAGGATGCTTCGCATCGCCATTGGCGACAAGTCCTTGACAAAAACAGATGAATATTAATAAGGGTAATCAAGCAGAAGAAACTGACTTTGTCAGATTTCATCTGCAAAAACAACGAATTAACATTGGATACAGAGGCGGGGGCTTAGAGCATTTCTAGGTCCGAATTATTTGCGAGATACCTCTGTTGACATTATATTTATATATTTTGATTCACGCTGGGAGACGGCAAGATTCACGGCGGACCATTGACCTGTAGGTAACCAATCCACGAATAACAGAGTGGCCAAGGCCGGGGACTGTTAGATCTGAGGCTCTGCCTCTGTACCCAGTGTTAAAATTTAAAGAAAGGAAAATATGTGGTGATTTCTTGAAATTTATTCTTGACAAGAGGTCACTTCATAACAGGTATAGAATGAATAAAAAAATACAGTATAGTATGCTTATTATATTGATTATTGCAATTACATGCATTGGAGCGAATATTAATAGGAACTTGGTGAAACAGAAAAATGTTAAAGAGTCAATTGTTGAGAAAAATGCTATGACACCAATGTCTAGCATCAAATCAGAGGAGCAACAACATAATTATTATTTTAAAGCAATGAAGAATGAACAAGAAGAAATAAATTATGTTAAAGAGAATGGCAAGTTTGCATATAAGTATTGTTTTTATGATATTGATAAAAATGGAATTGATGAGTTAATTGTTCAGGGAGATTATTATAATTATGCAATATATACTTTGAATGGCGACAAAGTAGAAGGATTAGCATGGAATAAATATGGTGGTAACTTGAAGATTTATCCAACGAAAGGAATTTTTTGTTGGGAGGGTGGACACAACAATAGTGAGTACATAGAGTATATTGGGATTAAAGATACACAAGCCAAAGAAGCAGCGTCAAAGTCGTGGTTGTATAAGTTTACAGAAGATTCTATGCGCCCGTACCATTATGTTTACAAGATAAACGGAAAGAAAGTAACAAAAAAGAAATATAAAAAGTATGTTGATGCTTTAAAAAAAGAAAAAGCTATAACAGCAAGTAAATTAAAATGGCGTCAGTAGTTTACTAGATGTTCGGTATTAATAATGGAAAGTATGTGAATTTTTCATAATGGAGAAAGTGTATTGCAACATTTCTAAATGCTGAATCGTCGTATTATATAAAAGAGAAAGAATTGCCAGAACAAAAAGACTGCTAAAAGAGGAGATAGCAACTCAATGAAGAAAACTGTATTACATAACTATCTGTTTTTATGTCTGGTGGCATTTGCTTCAATGTCTTTGTGTATAACGTGCAACCGGGAATTCAGATTGATTATGCATGAAATCAAGGGAAACAAAAAATCAAAGATTTATTATTGCTCCAGACAGGCATCTGATAATCTAGTGTTTTTTCACTCGGAGCAGGAGGCACAGAATGCCGGAAGGAAAAGAGGTAGAGGAGAGATACTATGGATATGATGGAATGGTTTAATGTGATAGCAGGCATTTCTTCTATAATTAGCCTGCTGATTTCAATTTTTGTCGCATCGAAGGTTGTTAAATTATCTAATTCTAACAACAATAATGCTGGAGTAATACAGACAGGGGATGGAGTGCAGAAAGTCGCAGAAGGGAACTCTGTTATTGCAGATGAGGGGGCGACATATTACGATTACAGAGAAGCGACCATTTTGGGAGAGATTGATGAACCACCCGTATTAACAGAAAGCAGATATCCTGTTTTAGCGGATGAGAGTTATAGATATAGTGAAAATGTGGCAGAAAGGTTATGTAAAATGATTACTCCCGGTAATGCAAATAACTATTGTTTTATAGTAGATTTTAGCAATATTATTTCAAAGCCGAAGAGGAACCGGTGGATTGGTTATACGATTCAATCTTTGCCGATGGGTGACTGGCGTACTTTTGTCAATGAGAATTATGCATTAGAATTTCAGTATATGACAGATTGGAATATACAATGTATCAACTTGGAAATAACAAATACACGTATAGGGAAAAAACTATGTAGAAGAAAACTGCAGTTATCCGCAGAGGAACAAAAATTTTCTCTTCCACTGGGGAAATACATAAAATCTGTGGAGGATTGGAAAGCGGTAAATGAAATTTGTTTTGTGTTTTTTCCGGAAGAGTGTGTGGGGCAAAAGGGAAGTGTATTTATAACGGATGTAGTGCTGATAAAAGAGTAAAGGAGTGAAAACATATGAATACTCTTGAGTTGATGGCGTCAGAAGAAAATCTGATACGGGCTTTAAACGAAGATATTTTGCCTAGCAATAAGAATTTAGTGTATTTATATGATTTACTAATGGCATAGGAAATTGCAGGCACTGTTGCCGTTGATGGACGCTGGGAAATCGTCTTATAGTTTTCATAGATGAATGGGATCGGTGTAAGCCAAGTTATGTAGTACACTTATTGGAGCAGATTAAGCATTATTTATGTGATGACATAGTCGACAATTGTTATGGAATACAGCAATTCTTATTAAAGTAAAGTTAAGTAACGTCCAATAAATTTAATGTTGGAGTAAACAGTAAAGGTTCGAGAGGAACGTGTTGTCAGAAACATGATTCCTCTTTTCTTTTACATATGGGAAGATTGAATTCTGAGCAAAAAGGGGGAAGATTAGATATGGGGAAAACAACTAGTAAGAAGATGATTCCGTTATTGATACTTAGAATCTTATGGAAGCACGCAGATAAGGAGAACATGGTTACTATGGATTTTATCTGCAATCGATTGGAAGAGGATTTTGAAGCAGAAAGAAGAATGACAAGATTGGGATTACAAAAACTGGTTTCATCGAATATTCGTCAGCTGAACTTGTTTTTTCAAGAAACACAATGGAAACCGGATGGACAAAAGGAATTGCAAATATGTGAAAGAACGGTTGCAAACCCAAACCAATCGGGCGGTTATATAAAAACCTATTATCTGAATGGCCGATTGTTTACTGATACAGAAATTCGCATGCTGCATGATAGTATTTTATTTTCTCCGGGGATAGATAATAATTGCGCCAAAAGGCTGCTTGAAAAGTTGAAACGATGTGCCAGCAAATATTTTGGCAGCTGGTTTGAATTTGTGAAGTACCGTGAAATGCTAAAGAGAACAAAAAATGCGTATATTTATAATTACTTAGTTGAAATCGGGAAAGCGATTAAAAGATCAAGAACAGTATCATTCCGGTATCGAAAAAATGGGAGACTGACAGATAAAGTGTTTAAAGTATCCCCGTATTTTTTGATCATTAGCGGAGGCTGGTATTACTTGATCTGCAATACAGATGGAAGGGATGCGCTGTCGCATTATCGAATCGACCGGATGGAGCAGGTGGAAATGAACTTTGAGCGTGGGCGAGATTTTTATTCTGTAGAAAGTGTTGACGAGTTTTTTGAAATCTCAAAGTATTTGGAAGAGCATCCACGTATGTCATATGAAGAGCCAGTCAGTGCTACACTTTTGGTTGATGAAACACTGGTGGAAGCGGTGGAACTGGAATTTCGAATTACATCAAAAATGAAAGCGCAGGACAATATTTTTCGGATGAGGATTGTTTCAACGAAAACCGCCATCTGTAACTGGATTATAAACCTTACAGAATATATAAGAATTGAGACGACATCCGATCCTTCCATTATTGAACTTTTGTGTTATCGGGCGAGATGCATTATAGAACTATATCAAAAAGCATAATAATAACAGGATTAGTCGAAAATTCCAAAAAAGTGGAAATTTCAAAGTGTATTATGTGATTGGTTGTAAAAAGAATATCACGGATTACCGTGGTACTTACCACGGAACAAATAGTCTACCATACAATAAAAGGGTAGTGTATACTTTACTTGTGGTCACAGGAAGGATGTGGATGCTTGAAAGATGTATAAGAGCATAGTCCGAGAAAAACTAATTCAATATTTAGAAGCAACAAAAATGTCAAAGTACAGATTTTCGCAGAAGAGCGGAATGTCGCAAAGTACGTTGTATGACATACTCAGAAAAGAAGATTATGATATTCGGGAAAGCAATATTGTTAAGATAAGTCATGGAATGAGCATTGAACCTTTTGAATTGTTTCAAACGAATGAACAGATTGTGGTACTGCAGAAAATACAGGAGATTGAACTGATCCAAGAATCAAGATTGCTTCCGGCGGAATATCAGGAAATATTGTTTGAGTTTTTGCAGAGCTTAAGAATGATTGCAGAAAAGAAGATTTAAAAAGTATGTTTCACTTAGTACATAAAACATTGTATATGAAGAAATTTGATTGACAAAATCAAAATTTCTTCATAATATAATAGATAGAAAGCACTGGACATCCACACAAAGGATGTAAAGATTTGTGGCTATGTTATAATTTTGGTTATAGCAAACTGCGTGGCACAGTATCCTAGAGGAAAATGCCATATCCAATATGAGGATTAGGTCATATGCGATTGGCTTGAGGGTAACAGCTTAAGCAAACTGCCAGTGGTGATTCTAAGGGAAGCGAGAGCTTCCCTTTTTTTGTGGCATAGTGAAGGAAAGAAAGAGAGAATAAAGATGGGAAAATCAAAATTGCTAAAGAAAATACATAGTGCAGCGATTAATTATCAAAAACATTTAGCAGGAAGAACTTTTCTTTATGTATATGAGGATAGTTATGTTGAAATCGTCTTTAAGAGTTCTTCATTCTTACATTTAACCGGAGTGAAGACTAATTTGAAAGCAAAAGGTTTTTTCCTTCACGCAAAGAAGAAAAAAGGGTTAAGACCAAGTGAAGTGATGTTTGATAAGACGCATCCGTATGATCTGGCGGAAAGGAAAATCAATCATTTGGAGAATTTGTATAAGGTTACATGCACCAATGTAATGATTGCGACAGAAATAGTGACGATAACGGCTATATATAAAATAGGAGTAACTAATTTTCAATTTGTTCTTTTGTGCGGACCGAATCGGGACAAGACAGGAACTTTGATTGATGATTGTCTGGTTCCCTATTCGTTCCGAGTAGAGGATATCAGTACTAGCAGATTTGAAGAACTATATGAGGTAAAATACATTTTTTCAAAGCAGACGAACGAAAAAAGTTATTCTACAATAACATATAAATCAGAAGATTCAATATCGGATCTGCCAGACAACATTAGAGAAAAAGTAAAAAATATTTAGAAAAATGTCAAGGTGGCTTACAGGCCGCCTTGTTCATGTTTTCGGAAGTTTCCATGCTTTTTTGCGATAAACCGTGGTATATGCTGCGGAATAAATAGTCTAGTCAAACAAAAAGTCCCTTTTTATACTAAGAGTGTGTCTACAATAAGGACACATTAACTGAATATGATGATTTCGTCGGACGTCCAAAGCAGCTACGCATTGCGCCGAAACGCAGATACGCCATGACCGGTTTATACCGTGAGCGAGAACATCCATGCAAAATAGGAACTGTGGTGGTTCCGGGTTGCGACTGCTTTATAATAATGATACTCCCCGTATGGGTCCAATGATAGAGGGTGCAAGTCCCGAGTGCACTGCTAACCACAGTGACCGATGATTTCAACTGGAGCAATAAGCAACCCTGTCAATGAGAGCGTATCCGAAGCGGTATGCTGTTATTGGCAGAGATGCCAAGTGAAATTCTTTGGAAGAACTTTGAACTTTCTGATTCTGAAAATATGCATCTAAAGTGTGTAACAATTTTGGATGCATACATTTCAGAAAGTAAAAGAGTACTGAGACAAGAAAGGAAAAACTGCAATAATGAAAAAAGATGGGCAAAAAAAGTTTGTCAGATATAAAGAAGGAGCTGAAATGTATAGTATGAGTATGCGCAAATTTCAGGATATGGCAAAAGATGCGGGAGCTATTTATAAAGTTGGGAAAATGGCACTTGTAAATTGCGAACTGTTTGAAATGTACTTGGAGACATTTAGAATTTAGAAAACATACATGAGATTTTGTTTGACGAAAAGTCTTGACAAATTGTTTAACAAAAAGTATACTGAAGATAGTAAACAATGTGAGGTGAGCAGATGGCGAAGATGGGACGTCCTAAGCAGAAAATAACGAAAAAGAAATCAATCGGTGTTCGTTTGTCTGATCAGGAATATGAGATCTTAATGCAATATGCAACTTCGCATAAGCTATCCATTACAAAAGTTGTACAGTGTGCTCTTGAACAATTTTTCAAGGGAAATTAGTACAGGTACAAAATCTCTTTTCTAGATAATGGAAAGGAGAATGTATGGCAAAAGCAAGAAAAGATAATAAAGGCAGAGCGCTACGCAAAGGAGAAGTCCAGCGGTCGCAAGATGGACGATATGTGTATACATACACAAATCCAGTTGGCAAGCGATGTTACATTTATGCAAACACATTGATGGAACTTCGTGAAAAGGAAGATGAATTGAAACGAGACCAGTTGGATGGTATTGATTCTTATGTGGCAGGAAAAGCAGATTTGGATTTTTTGGTTGACCGGTATATGGCGACTAAGAATAATCTTGCCTCCTCGACTTACGCAAATTATCGTTACACATATGATCATTTTTGTAGTGACGGTTTCGGAAAAAGAAAAGTTACGGAACTTCGATATTCGGATGTACTAAACTTTTATCTTTCTCTAATTGATAAAGGTATAAAGGTTAAAAGTGTCGAAAGTTTGCACTGTGTGTTGCATCCGGCTTTTGATATGGCGGTACGTGATGACATTATCAGAAAAAATCCTAGTGATGGGGTTCTTTCAGAAGTAAGAAAGAGGCAGGGACGTAAGATGAAAGTGCAGCGCGCACTGACACTTGAGCAACAGCGAGAACTCTTGGATTATGTGACTGGACATCCGCTATATGATTATTGGCGTCCTCTTTTTACTGTTTTGCTTGGAACCGGGTGCCGCATAGGTGAAATTTGCGGGCTTCGGTGGCAAGATGTTGATATGGAAAATCATGTGATTGATATCAATCATAGTATGACATATTTCCGGAGAGGAAAGAAAGCACCATATACATTAGAGTTTAAAGCAGGTCCACCAAAGACGAAAGCTGGGATACGAAAAATTCCAATGTTGGATGCTGTGTATGAAGTGTTGAAGGAGTTGTACGATGAGCGGAAAAAGAATGGAATTAGTCCATTAGTGGTAGATGGCATGACGGATTTCATCTTTATCAATAAAGCAGGTTCTTTATATAAACATTCAGCGATTGACCATTCGATTCGACGCATTGTTAATAATCATAATGCTGAAGAAGAGGTTAGGGCGAAAAAAGAGCATAGAGAACCGATTATGTTACCTTTTTTCTCATGTCACACCTTTAGACATACTTTTTGTACCAGATTTTGTGAAAACGAAACAAACGTTAAAGTGATTCAAACTGTCATGGGGCATGCGGATATAAATACTACAATGGATATTTATGCCGAAGTGACAGAGACGAAGAAAAAAGAGGCAATGGAAAATCTATCAAAAAACTTAAGGATTTTCTAGGAAAGAGTCCCAAGAAATGGACGCACATATATTTGCAACAAATTTGTACTTTTGCAACAGATTTGCAACAAATACGCACTTGATAATGCATATGGGTACTGCATTGTGCATATTAAGAAAGCCTGAAAAAAGCCGATTTGTGTGATAATGCATGGTAGTGCATGGAAACATAAATACAATCTGGTCGTGTTGCTACAATCATCGAGTAAGCACGTTGACTTTGAGTCAAGCGAACGATTGAAATAATAAAATGTCTGGTGCAAGCTTGCTTGCATCCAGGCATTTTTTATTGAAAATACGGGCATTTGACGAATGTCCGTGTAGGGATTGTCACGAAGCGGCAAGACCGTATCGTGAGCGAAATCGAGGGCGGTGCTTATCAAATATTTAATGCCTTTTCGCGTTAAAAAAGCCAGTGAAATGACTCCACTGGCAACATTTTGGCAACATTTATTTTATTTCTTCTTTTTCTTATTCTCCCGATTTCGTTTCTCTAGTTCTTCTTTACGTTCTTTATCGGTATGTCGCATAGCAATCAAATTTTCGGAATCAATCACTTGTCTACGTCCTTCATCATCCAAAACAAAAAACTTGGTAAGTAATTCGTGGATGATAGGAGCGTCTTTATACTCAAACAATTCCAATTCAATTTTCATACGATTCTTAATATAACTATTTTTATTAGCAGTGTCTAAAACACCACTGTATGTATCCAACAATCCGGGTTCCACAATGCCACTATCATAAGGATTTTCTTTGCAAATGGTATTAACATCAATTCCTAATACACTAGCAAGGCGAATCGCATGGTCGTAACGTACGGAAGTATCTCTTCGAATAATGGTGTAGAGAGATTGGCGGCTGATGCCAGCACGTCTGGCACATTCAGCTACCGTCCATCCTTTATTTTCAATTGCATCTTTTAAATTTAATCCATAACCCATTCGGTTTCATCCTCCTTAAAAGAACACTGTGACATTATTACAAACCTCATTGTATCATATAAAATAAAATTATGCAATGAAAACAAATGTTGACAATGTGAAACATTCATGATAATATTCATATAAAATAAAAGTATTCAGTGAATACAGAAAGGAGAGCGAATCATGAGTGAATTAAAAAACTATATGATGGATGCGGATGATGTGGCAAAGGCTTTGTCGGTTTCCAAAGGACAGGCTTACAAAACAATTCGTATCTTAAATGAAGAGTTGAAAGCGCAGGGGTACTTCGTTGTGCAGGGAAGAGTACCAAAGGCATACTGGGAAACAAAGTTTTATGGTTTCCATTCGTAGAAAGGAGAGGACAAAATGGCAATTTACAAAGATGATAAGACATGGACGGTGCAATGTCGCATTAAAAACCGGGATGGTACAACAAAGCAACATAAGAAACGAGGATTTCTTACAAAGAAAGAGGCAAAAGAATATGAAAGTAAAATAACATCAAAGATTTCGAAATGTCATATGAAGTTGAGTGAATTTTACGAGATATATCTGACAGATAAGAAGAACGAGTTAAAATATCGGACGATTTTAACAAAGCGTCAGATGATAGAAACACATATTTTGCCTTACTTTGGAGAGTTGCCGTTGGATGAGATAACGGCGCAGGATATTCAAAATTGGCAGAATGAAATGTATGAAAAGGATTATGAGCCGACATATCTGCGGAGTATTGCAAACCAGCTTTCAGGAATGTTGAATCATGCCTGCAATATATACGAAATGCCAACAAGTCCCTATCGGAAAGTTAAGAAAATGGGAAAATCAGATGCGAATCGTATTGACTTTTGGACATTTGAGGAATATCAGCGTTTTATCAGAGCGATGAAAGACGATCCAGTGTATTTTCCTTTGTTTGAAACATTATATTATACCGGAATGCGAGAAGGTGAATTGTTAGCGTTAAGTAAGGATATGATTGATTTGGCGAATAATGTAATTCACATTCGTAAGACATTTTATCGCAGGTACAAGGTTGACCATATTACGGAACCCAAAACGGAGAATTCCATTCGTGATATTGTGATACCACAGTTTTTGGCAGACGAGTTGAAAGAATATTTATCGCATTGTTATGAATTGGAAGATGGCGAGCGAATATTTAAAATGACAGCGGAGGCAGTTCAGCACAAGATGAAAAATGCGATAAAGAGACTTGGATTGAAAATGATTCGAGTACATAGTCTGCGACACAGCCATGTGGCATTTCTTATCAATCGAGGTGTTCAGCCGTTGGAAATCAAGGAAAGACTGGGGCATAGAGATATTAAAGTGACACTAAATACTTATGGACATTTATATCCTAATGCGCAGAAAAAGGTGGCAGATTTGTTGGATATGGAGTATAAAAAAGCTCCTACCAATACCAATGATTAGCAGGAGCAAAGCTGATAAATGAGATAATACTCAAGTATCAACCCGGACAAGTTGATTATACCAAGTATTATCTCATTCAGCAAACATTATTTGAGGAAGTGAGACAATATGAATCAAGAAATAGAATTAAAAATAATCGAGATGTCAGAGGTGGAATCTAAGGAGATTTCATGGCTATGGTATCCTTTTATTCCTTATGGAAAACTTACTATCATCCAAGGAGACCCGGGAGATGGTAAAACAACGCTTGTATTGAACATTGCTGCAGCACTCTCAAAAGGAGAGGGATTGGATAATGATATGAAGCCTGCAGACCCACTTCATATTATTTATCAGACTGCCGAGGATGGTCTGGCCGATACAGTGAAACCAAGACTTGAAAAAGCAGAAGCGAATTGCGGTAATATATTCGTTATCGATGAAACGGATGCTTCATTAAGTATGTTGGATGAACGTATTGAAAAGGCCATTGTGGAGAAGAAAGCGAAACTATTGATTCTCGATCCAATACAAGCATATCTCGGCGGTAAGATGGATATGAACCGGGCAAATGAAGCGAGGGACATGACAAAACATCTTGGACAAGTGGCGGAGCGAACGGGATGTGCTATTGTACTCATTGGACACATGAATAAGAACTCCGGTGGAAAAGTTGCTTATCGTGGGATGGGTTCCATTGATTTTTTTGCTGTGGCGCGAAGTGTGCTACTGGTAGGGAGAGTAAAAGGACAGGAGAACCGCAGAGCAATGGTGCAGATTAAAAACAATCTGGCAGAGCGAGGACATGGCAAATCGTTTGTGCTGTCGGATGGTGTTTTTTGTTGGCAAGGTAACTATGATATCACGGAAGATGAACTGGTGGGCGGGTTTGTTCCAAAATCATCCAAGCAGGAGGAAGCCAAAGAAATGCTTCTTAGTTTCAGTAATATCAATAGAGAGGTGTCGGCATCAGATATTCGGGAAAAGGCACAGGAAAAGGGGATCTCCTGGAGAACTATGGAGTTAGTAAAGAAAGAACTTGGAATTCAATCTAAGAAGATAAATAACGCGTGGTATTGGATTCTGGATAGCAAATATTTTTAAATACGAAGGCAACAACGCAACAAGACAAGTCATAGGAAAATACGGTCTTGGTTATGTATTTCAACACCGTAAATGACTGGCACCCACATTGTTGCGTTGTTGTGTTTTGTGTTCTGATATAGTGAAGGAGCAAAGAGATATGGAGAAACAAAAAAGTGTAACGATTAAAGAGACTTTGTTTATGGATTTGGTAAAATACTTTTTAGTAAATGTCTGAGAGGATGAGGATAGGATACGATTGGAATTGCAGAAAAAACTGGATGTTCTGGTAAAGAGGGAACTATATACGAAATATAAAACGGCAAAGAGTGCGACGGAAAGAGAAGCAGCAAGACAAGAATATTTGGAGAAGGTGGGAATGCCAAAAGATTTTCGTTGGTAGTTCATTGGTGATTATAACAACAAGCTCGTGACACGAGTTTGTTATGATGACAGGTACAAAAAATATTGGTTAGGGTTCAAGGAATGTCCCTTGCAAGAGCATCAACAGGAGAGTTTTTTGGTTGATGTGCATGGGTGTGGACACATCATGCGTATCTTGCGGGGCTTGAATGAGAAGGGAAAATGTATATTTTATGGTCATCAGATGTGCATCAAAAATGGGAGAAAAGGGCTGGAAATTGGACGAAAATGGTACGTTTGGACAAAATGTCCAAACAAGAAATGGGAAGAATATGGTATAAAGAATTATTAATTAGAATGATTATTGGTTTACAGTGAATGCTGGTATTAATTTTTCAGAAGGATAAAGATACTTGAACTTGATATGAATTGGTGGCAATTTTTATTTGGCATAATGCGAGTAAATGTTGGAATGCATAGGCATAATAGTATAGGTTGTTTTTTTGATAAGAAAAAAATATATTAAAATTGACAAAACAGGATAAATAAAATATAATATAATAGTTATAGCAAACTTATGGTGACATAAGGACGCAAAGCAAGATATCTTAGTTAGTAAGACGGATCAGCTGCAACAGAAATGCTGCAACTTTTTTGTTGGAAAAAACGGAGGGAAAGAAAGAGAATGAAGAAAATTGTGGCATGGTGTATTATTTTTTGTTTATGTTTTGGTATTGTTGAAGTTCCAAATGTGAAGGCAATATCAGATATAAATCAAAACATAGTGTTTAATGGAGAGGGATTTCAAGTAAGATTTGAGACTAGTTCCATTTGGAATAAGGGATATATTGGAAATATATACATTAAGAATACAGGTTCAGAGACAATAGAGAATTGGGAATTATCCTATCAGTCTGCTGACCAATATACAAATATTTGGAATGGTGTTGTGGATTATCGAAGTGCAAAATATTATAATATAAAAAATGCAGGTCATAATCAAAATATTAAGCCAGGAGAAACTGTGACATTTGGCTTTCAAGCAAGTTTTAATGGGGAAAAACCAGATATTCCTGAAAAATATAGATTAGTAGGAGACCACCTAATTGTAAATAAGAAAGATTGTGTTCCTAAATTTGAGGTTGTGAATTCTTGGAAAGACGGATGCATTATGAATGTATCACTTTTTAACGCATCAGAAAAAAATATTGAAGATTGGGCATTGGAATGTAAGTTTGATTATAAAATTGCCAATATTTGGAGGGCAAAGATTAGTAATAAAGAAGGCAACAGTTATACTTTAAAAAACTGTGAATATAATTCAATAATACGCCCTGGGGAAACAGAAACATTTGGAATGCAGATTAGTTTTGATGAGGGAACAGTGTTTAAAAGTCCGTACGATATTGTGCTTACCCAATATAGAAAAGATGACTATTATATGGATTTTGATAAGAACTGGAATGTAAGTATGATAAGAGCGGATGATGTAAATGTTAAAAAAGCCGCAGAAAAGAATAAAAATACTGTAAAAGTTTGTATGCTAGATTCTGGAATAGATTATTCTTCAAATGTTGAAGTTAAGGAAAGTATAGATTTGACAGATGAGTATGAGGATAGGAATCCTATATTTGAGGATGTGTCAGGACATGGAACTGCAGTAGCGGGAATCTTAGCTTCGGATCCAACCCAAAATGAAGAGGGATATGATTTTAACAATATATATTTGAAGAAATTGAGTGCTGAAAAAGTTAGTGGAGTGAACCCCTACATACAACTATATTCAGCAGAAATACTTGATGATAATAACGAGACCACAGTAGATAGAATGGTTGAAGGGATAGAATGGGCAATAGAGAAAAATGTGAAAATCATAAACATCAGCTGTGGACTAGAAAAAGATTCTACAAAATTACACAATGCCATTAAAAAGGCTAAAAATAAAGGTATATTGATTATAGCGGCAGCTGGTAATGGAAGCACGGTTTGTTATCCAGCAAAGTATTCAGAAGTAATGGCAGTTGGTGCAGTTAAATGCGATGGAACACACATGAAAGACTCTCCAATAGGAGACGAAATAGAGGTTGTGGCACCTGGTGAAGATGTAACAACATATGGACCATTTGACATTTTATCAAATGAATCGGGAACAAGCATGGCGACGCCACATGTTTCGTCATTAGCAGCGTTATTATGGCAACAAGATAGTACGAAATCAGCGGAGTTTATTCGAGAGTTAATAAAAGTTACTGCAAATGCATTGGGAAGTAAAAAAGAATTTGGTTATGGACTAATCGATTGTTCTTTTGCACTTGAGAAATATGATGAGTATGCAAAATCATTTAATGGTTCAGCGAATTTTGATGTAGTAGAGGATAATGATAGTGCATTGATGCTTACGGATGATAGTGTTGTTAAAGGTTTTTGGGGTGGAAACGATCATGAGAGCACAGTTTTCGGGAAAAATTCGAAAATATTAAAAAAAGGCGCGGTCTGGTCTGACAATAAGAAAAATTCAGGAATATCAGGAATGGTTGACCATCCACAGTTTCATGGTTATTTCAAAAAAGATTATATCAATGCTTATATACAGCTAACAAAGGTGGCATCGAAACTATATAGTAATCCAAAGTATATAAAGAAAAAGAAAAGTAGTAAAAGAACAATTTATGAAAAAGCGGCATTTACAGCAATAAAAAAGAATAAGCTAAGTGGAAAAGAAAACATTTCTGCTTTTGTATATGGAATGGCGTTACATACAGCTGCTGATATATTTTCTCATAGTGCAGCAGGGGTAAAGGGACAGGATAGAAAAAAATTAAAGAAAAAGTCTGTAAAATCATTGGCGAAAATGTGGAATACATTGAAACATGGACCAAAAGATAATAAGGGACATTTTAATCCGAAAAAAAACATGGCAGACAGTACAAAATGTATAAATAGCAGATATTATAAAGGAGCAAAAAAAGTATGTAGTGCAATACTGAGTCAGATTTACAGCAAAAATGGACATAAAAAAGCAACAAAAAAAGCCTTTGAGGGAGTAAAGTATTATCAAACAGTTGCAAAAGCAAAAAAGATAAAGAAAAGTGCAAGTAAGAAGAATTATTTGATAAATTCATATGGAATACTAAATTTAAATAAATATCTGAAACCAGGAAAAAACAAAAAATTAAAGAAAATTGTAGATAATATGGCAAATAAGAATGTGAAAGGAGTTGTGAGTGCATGGAAATAAAAGTTAGAAAAATAGTTGCACTTATCCTATGTATGTGCCTATGTGTTACGGCGATTAGTGCGGAAGCAAAAACGAAAAAGACAACAGGAAAAGATGGGAAATACATTACATGGAACTATGATAAGGACACAAAGACGCTAACATTTTCGGGAAAGGGTCCCATTTCTGATTTTGAAATGGATGGACATGGATCAGAACCTGAATGGTATGTTTGGAATGAACAGACAGAGCATATAGTGGTAGAGGAGGGGATAACTTCAGTTGGAGGATGGTGTTTTCAAGATTTCTGGAAAGTAAAATCAGTTTCATTGCCAGAATCATTACAAGAGATAGGAGAGAATGCGTTCTATGATAATAAGGAACTAACAATATGTAATTTACCAAGCAACTTAAAAAATATTAGAGCATATGCTTTTTTTTGCTGCGAAAACTTAGAACTATCTGTGTTACCTAGTAAGCTGGAAAAACTAGGAGAATATGCATTTTGCGGTTGTAACAAGATTAAAACTTTTTCTTTTCCTAAGAATACAAAAAAAGTAACAAAAGGAATTATTAGTGAATGTAAGCTGCTTAGTAAAATAAATATGTCTAGACATACAGAAGTTATCTCTGAATATGCATTTTCTTATTGTCCTCAAATTAAGAAAATTAAGCTTCCTAAAAATGTTAGGACGGTAACAATGTCAGCATTTATAGGGACTAGTTTAAAGAAAATTATGCTTCCGTCAAAAGTTCAGGTGATAAAAAATGGTAGTCATGGGAATAAAGGATTAGGAAATGGATATGAAGTAAAAAAACTTCGTATCATAGAAATCCATTCAAAAAAACTAAAGAAGATTGAAAAAAATTCTTTTGGTGGCTTGACGCGTAAGGTTGTAATTAAGGTACCTAAATCTAAGAAAAAGAAATATACCAAAATGCTTCGAAAGAGTGGATTAAGTAAGAAAATAAAGATTAAGTCATTGTAGTATAAGTGGCAACATTTTGGCAACATTTATTTGAAAAAAATCATAAAAACAATAAAATATTGAAAAAATTCAACAAATGAAGGAACCCAAAACAACGAAAAACAGTACAGTTTAAAATCACGGAAAACGCGAAGGTGGACGTACTGTAGGTTCAGGACGTGTTGCTACAATCATCGAGTAAGCACGTTGACTTTGAGTCAAGCGAACGATAAACAATAACAAAATGAACATTGGCAAGCTTGCTTGCTGATGTTCATTTTTTATTGAAAGCACGGGCATTTGACGAATGCCCGTGTGCGGATTGCCGCAGGCAAGACGATTGGAAGTGAAGTACGGAATCGAGGGGCGCTTATTTTGTTTCTGCTTGTTATTTCAGAGATATTGTAATTGGATTTTGCAACAAATCTACCACAACAGTAAATCTTGGAGGTGGTTTAGTAAGAGAAGGAAAGAAAGTGCTTGTCATTGACGCAGATCCACAGGGGAACCTGTCACAGAGTCTTGGAATTGAAAATCCGGATGAACTGGACATTGCACTTCCAAGTATTATGGAGCAGATTATCATGGATAAGGATGTGGATGTGACAAAAGGAATCATTCACCATTAAGAAGGACTTGACTTTATGCCATGCAACATTGACTTGTCAGGAGTGAGATTCACTAGTACACAGAGCATGTGGGCAAATGTGTTTTTTTGTAGTGACGGATTGTGCGCTGGTGGCAATAATATTTTATGATAACCGGAACAGACAGCAGAGCCACAAGATTATAGGAATGACGATGTGGATTATACCAATTATAACATTACTCTATAATGGTATTGCAAGACTGGTCAATATGGGTGCAGATATGGAAAATCTGTTTATGGCAGTAATTTACTATGGAACTGGACTGCTGTTTATGGTTATTGGAAATTATTTGCCAAAAGTGAAACAGAATAATACCATAGGAATAAGAGTTGTATGGTCTTTAATGGATGAAGAAAACTGGAATGCAACACATAGATTCAGCGGCAAATTATGGATGGCATCAGGTATTTTATGTATGCTTTGTGGACTTTTTGGGGAAAGCATGGCTGCACTGGTTGTGTATATTGTAAGCATTATGGCAGCTGCAATCATCAGCATTCTCTATTCTTATCTCTTTTATAAGAAAAAGATAGCGACCGGAGAAAAATTAAAAATTCAGTATAACAAAAAAACAATTGGAGTATCCGGAATCATAACCATTTTAACCATTATATTCGGTATATGGACGTTGTTTTTGGGAAGTATTGAGATTCGTTTCGAGGATAAAGATTTTACCATTGAGGCACAAGGCTGGAGCGATTATACAGTGGACTATGCGCAGATTGACAGTATCTCATATGAAGAAAATTCATCTCAGAACCGGAATGATTATAGAACCAACGGTTTAGGAAATCTTAGATATGCTATGGGAAATTTTAGAAATGATGTTTATGGAGATTATATCAGGTATACCCATTCATCCTGTCATTCATATGTAGTCATGAGTATAAATGGAAAAATATTGGTCGTAAATGGTGCAAATGATTCAGCGACAAAGGAAATCTATCATACTATTAGCGAAAAGATGTCAAATGAATTAGAATAACATCAGTTACAAAAAAGCTTGACCACAACAATTCTGCAAATAAAAAAGAAACTGTCGGATAATTCCAGGCAGTTTCCTTTTTTACATATATCAGATACTATATTTATTTACAATTATTTTCAATCATGTCAGCTTTTTTGTTTCTCCCCATCAGCCGATAGTATTTACACCATAATCGCAGCGATTGCAAAGGAACGATTTCTGTTCCAAGTGTCATTCGTTCCACGATTTGTTCTTTGTCAAGAGAACAATCATAAACCTTCCCTTCGCTTACAATAGAAAATCCAGCCATAACGTCAATATCTACAGAATCAATGGTGAATTCCATGAATACCTTTGTACGATACATTGGATCAGAAGCAGAAGCCGGTGCGTGAAGTTCTCCCATTTCTGATAAAATTGTTCGGACCTGTTCAGCATCATGAACAGAGATCATTAAATCAATATCATGAAATTCTGAAATAATCCCTTTAAAGTACAGCAGCATAGATGCGCCTAAAGCCCACTCTATATTTGCCTCATTAAATCGATGTGCAATTTTCTGTAGTAATTCAATTTTCTTCCGTATTTCAGGCATAATACCTCCCACTTATATATTTATCTGGATAAAACATGTTTGTTACTGATTCCTACGGATCACTCTGCAAGGACTGCCTGCAGCAATCACATTGTCGGGAATACTTTTTGTTACAATA